>Ga0209700_100092_pt1 | contig 123131 bp, 51 predicted proteins | sample SiratroredBW_FD_187528 | JGI IMG/M metagenome (GOLD analysis project Ga0209700, IMG submission 187528) | Root nodule microbial communities of legume samples collected from California, USA - Siratro red BW (SPAdes) (version 2) | ecosystem: Host-associated > Plants > Roots > Nodule | place: USA...
AAAATAAAAAAAAAAAAAACCAGTTGCAAAGCACCTTAATGATTAGAAACGAAGAAGTTGATTAGAGGCACTAAGCACTAAAGTCAACCATCAAATAGGAGAGAAGCACAATGTTGGTGCCAACCCTAGTCGATCCCTTCCACCATCTCCAAATCCTCCGCAACTCCGATGGCACCATCACTCGCCGGCGACCAGACCCACACACCCCTCCAACCTCCGATCCCACCCTCTCCATCCCCGTTCTCACCCAAGACGCTACCATCAACCAATCAAACCAAACCTTCGCCCGCATATTCCTCCCACACCCCTCCTCCACCAACCTCCCTCTCATCCTTTACTTCCACGGCGGCGGCTTCGTCCTCTTCAGCGCCGCCTCTGACTTCTTCCACGACGCCTGCGTAAACCTCGCAAAAGACACCAATTCCATCGTCGTCTCCGTCGACTACCGCCTCGCCCCCGAACACCGACTCCCCGCCGCCTACGACGACGCCCTCGAAACGCTCCACTGGCTCAAATCCAAGCCACAAGAGTGGTTGAGAAACCACGCCGACTATTCCAACTGTTACCTCATGGGAAGCAGCGCCGGAGCGAACATCGCGTACCACGCGGCTCTACGTGTGGCTGCGGAAACTAACTCTGATGGGATCAATTACCTGGACCCACTTAAGATCCGAGGGCTGATATTGAGTCAAGCGTTTTTCGGGGCCACAGAGAGGGTTCCTTCTGAGGTAAGACTTGCGGAGGATCCGATTTTGGCGCCGCACGTGTGTGACGTGCTGTGGGAGCTGTCGCTGCCCGTTGGGGCTGACCGTGAGCACGAGTACTGCAATCCTCGTGGTGGCGATGGCGGTGCGATTTTGGAGAGGGTGAGGGAGCTGGGGTGGCGCGTGATGGTGAGTGGGAGCCATGAGGACCCTCTTGTGGACCATCAGATTGGTCTGGCCACACTGGTGCAGGAGAAGGGTGTTCCCCTTCTCACCAGCTTTAGCCCAACCGGATCTCATGGGGCTGAGGTTCGTCATCCTCTCCACCAAAACCGACTCCATCACCTCGTTAAGCATTTCATTGCTGCTCCTTCTCCCTCCATCCACAATTTATCACCTCCAAACTCTATTTAACAACATAGTATCAAACTTATATATTATGCCAATTTTAATCAATATATATCACATGTGTGTTGCATTATATTTTATTTTCATGAATATTTTATCCAATAATAAATATTTACATATTTTTAAATATTATGTTGAATTAAATTATGTAATAAAATTCTAAAACTTTTAAAGTTATATGAAGATTTGTACACATTATATATTCCCTTTTCAAATATGTTTTAGGATTTATGAAAGCAATTGGTTCCATGAATCACAATACTTGAACACAGGCGAAGGGGTGCAACATATCCTAACGGAGCGGGTTTCTCAACCAATCGTGTGCCCGGATTCCATTCTAATATCGATATCTTCAAACTTAATATCAAGATAATATACAAAACAAATATTACAAGTAACATAATTATTTTTTAAAGGAAAAATAATATGATTCTTTATATATGAAAATATATCTTTTATTATTTTTATAGATGATGACTTACGCAATAAAAAAGTAAAAAAAAAACACTATTTTATACCAAAGGATAATAAACTTTACCCTCACAAGACAAAAAAAAATATGAGAAAGCTTATCTTATATAATATAAAATAAAATATAAACTCAATAAATAATTTTAAAATAAACTAAATATAAAAAATCAGAAGTTAATATTTTAAAAAGCACCACTCTAAATAACATATTTAAAAGCGTTAAATTAGTAAAAAAAAAACTTACTAATTAGATCAAATAAGCTTATCTCCTACTTAAACAAAAATTAGAAACTAGATTGACATAATCATTAACAAAATCTTATCGAGTTATACAATCTATTTGTTGTTGTTACTGTGCAAAACGTGGCAGCATTTTCCTAAACAAGCAAATTTAAGAAAGGGTGAGTATGTAATAGCAATTTAGGAGGTGACAATAGTAAATCCTAAGAAAAACTTTAGTGTTTGGACTTTACATTGATAATTAGGTCCAGTCACTAACAAGCAAACAGGTTTTCAGGCCCATCATCAAATCATCACGTCCAACAAACACCTCATTGTTCATGTACTACTAACAATTCTCTAGTGCACATTCATAAGTTTTTAAATCAGTGATCAAGTCAACCCAAATTTAACTGTGTACAACGGCACCTTTCATCAAGCATATACAATAAAATTTAATGTAAATGAAATAAAAAAAATTCATGCTACAAACAAACTGAAATATTGCACTTTATTTCCAATGTGATTGCAATTTCCTCCACGAACACAGAAAAAGGGGTCTCTACTTTTAAATTCTAAATACATGCATGTTTCGTGTTGTAGATAATGTACTATATAAATATACGTTCCACGTTTATCATGAGATACGTTTTCATTATTTTTGAACAGTAAGACCAAAACAACATATGAAACAAAAACAAAAATGAAGATAATATATTCTGCAAACTCACCCAAATGATGTATATTTTTCAGACATATTTTAATAATATCTTTATTTTTTTTTTAAGTTACGTGTAAAACTCTAGATCTCAAGTTTCAAATGAAAGTCTTATCAAGCCACAAGTTAATTAGCAGCGCTCTCAATCACTTAATAACTCTAGAAAAAAGCCATAGCACTTATGCAGACTGAAATTGAATATATGTCAAAACGTTGTCGTTTCTATCACCAAGACGTTTCTCGATCATCTGCCTCGATGACATAATTTAGAATTAAAAATGACTTAGGCCATTGAAGAAATTAGATTTCATGCATTTGATTAAACTGCTTATGTGGCATGTAATTATGGGAAGAAATTTGAAGTAAAAGATAATAAATTTTGCCTTAACATGTTATTTTATGCGAGGTATCAACCTTAACCACCTCGATCTGATCGTGGATTTTTGCCCTCACGTGACCCTAATCGTTCTCAAAAGGCCATCTAATTAGTTATCACTACAGTGGGCTAACCTTGTAAGCATTCAAGAGTTGCTAAAATGTGATTATTTTTTTCACCGAAAATGTATGCTTATTTTAAATTTGTCAAAGTAATTAAGTAATAACAAGTGTGTAATCCAAATAAAATTGAGTACAATTCTTTAAGCAATGCGGATTTGAACTTTATAAATGCGTAAAATATAAACAAAATTCTTAAAATATAATTATTGACAATATCGATAAATACTTTGTTTTATGTTAAATGTAAAAAAAATCAAATAAAAAACAATTATCAATTGATGAAGAAGGGGAGTGACGTGGGGTTCACTCCCATCTGTATACTCACTAGTGTATTTTACTAGTTGGAAGAGCAAAATTATTGATCTTTATTTGTCTTTTGTAACAATGAAAATTATGAGATAGGACAAAAACATATATTTCAAGCAAAAGCTGCAGCTACAGCCTACAAGAGTGCAGTATCTGTCGAATTGTAGCTAGTAGATAGACTTGATCAAGATAAGTTTCTTGAGATTCTACTGCGAGATTGGTGCTATTATCATTATGTAATTCATAAGAAGCAGGCAAAATATTATAATAGCTTTTTTGGTTTTATTTGAAACTACAAAAATATGGTTATTGAATAAATCAGGTTGGCATAAGTTATTTATTTTAATTGCCAAAGGAGCAATTTTGGTCCCAATATTATTTCCACATTCTTAATCACTTAAAAACATGATATCCCAGCAGTATATATATATAAATTATGCCATAAAGTCATAAAACATTTCTTCTTGTTGATCATCTTAGGAATATATATTTTAATATATTGTTAATTATCATATATTAAACAAATCCGATTGGCATAAGTTTATTTTACTATTTACAACAACTAAAGAGGTAGCATATACATATTTTTTTTTTAATTGAATACCCATTCAACAATTAGTCTTAAACATGATCCCGTAAACCAACTATTTATCTGATCTCCTAAATATGTAAATAACTATTTTATGGGTATGATTCTTTAAATATATATTCTTCTTGCATATTAGTTACATGATATGTGGGTGAAAATTTACATTGTCTTCTAAATATATGAGATCTTCAAATGTTTAAATGATTTTTTTGATAATTACTTTGATGATTATGACAAATTGCGTTTGACTGGTCATAATTTGTTGGTTTAGTTTTGATCCTCAATACTTAAATAAAATTATGTTTAAGTATTTTCAAAATAATCAAGTTATAAAACTAACTTTGTCTTTTTTATTTTAATATTTGTTTTAATTTTAACACCATTTATATTGTTTATTTTAATATTAAATAAAATATTTGTGTTTTAAACAAAAAAAAGTATTATGCCGTAAGCTAAAGTTAATTAAAAATCTAAAATTAAAATTACCAAAACATAATTTTTGTTTACAAAGACAAAGATAATTTGTAACAATTCAAATAATCACTACAAGAAAAAAGCTATTTAAAGAACAATATTTAGCTACCAAATGAAAATGTTGCTAATTGTGACGAAAATAGTTACCAAATTAAATTTTGGTTGCTAAATAACTACAAAATAGAAGTAATGATTGAATATAGTGACTAATTAAGTCAAATAATTGGTATCTAACATTAGCTACCAAAGTTTTAGTAACCTATACTATTAGATTCTAAATTGATATCAAATTAAGTTAGAGACTAATTTAGAATCTAATGACATAGATCACTAAAAACCTTTGTATCTAATGTTAGATACCAATTATTTGACTTAATTGGTCACTAAATTCAATCGTTACTTCTATTTTATAATTATTTAGCAACCAAAATATAATTTGGTGACTATTTTAGTCACAATTAGTAACCATTTCATTTGATAACTAAAAATTGGTCTCTAAATCATCTTTTTCTTGTAGTGAATCAAATTATAAAATGCATTTAGTATTTGAATATGCAAATAAATATACAAATATATAATTCATTTATCAAATACTAAAATAAAGTTTACACACGTGTTCAAAATTGTCTATTCAACCTATAATGTCATTTGATTATGTATTAAATATAATCACAATAAATATTTAAAATCCCAAACTCAGGTGATAAAAATACAAAATATTGAATACATATAGATTTGTATGAAATATATCATATAAAAGTTTAACATCTAACTTTTTAATGGCTTTTATCTACACATTTCTTTATAGGTTAAGATATTTTCAATGTACAAAACAATTTTACATCTAGAATGTGTCTATGATGCAAAGAATTTTTCCACTACTTTTAAAAGCCAAAACCTACAATTAGGAAAACCAACACTCAGTTAAATCCAAGTCACGCAAAACCAGGAAACCCAACAAAGAATGCGTGAACAACAAAACACACAAACCACAATCAGGAGAAGTAAAAAACCACAAAATTTAGCCTAGTAGAAGTTTCATATCCCAAAAACTCTGAATCAAAGTTGCATCATCACCTGTCTCAATTACAGTATATTGTGAAGCAGAAATGACATAGAAACTTATCTTCACGAACCTGCAATCAAGAAAAAAAACGCATAGTCTTCTCAATTTGCAATTCCTTGGTTGATTTGAGGCAATGCAAATATAGAAACAATGAATCATTGATTTGTTAGCTAAGAAGAACCAATTGAGTTTTAAATTTGAGAAAATTAAAGATAAATACAAGAACGAACCCTAATAACGAAGTGAACCTCAGATTGAATGTCGTAGATCAACGCACATAACTTAAAATGTGAAAATGCAGAACATGGAAAACAGAAAATGCAGAGAAAGCATCTCAGATTGAATGTCGTAGATCAAACTTAGAACAGATTGAATAAAAAATTCAACGTAAAGCACTTTGAAGACACATTAAACGCACTATAGCAGATAGAACGCACAAATAGAACAGATTGAAAGCACGTTAGATGTGGCATAACATATTGGATGTGAATTGAAGATGAGTAAAAGAAGGGCGAGATGTGAGCGGATGAACTCTGTGGAGAAACTTTTGCAGAGTAGAGGAGATTTGAATATACGTTAAAAATTAATTCAAAACATTTTTAATTCAAAAATGTTATAAATTAATTTATTAATTTCCATCCATAAATTAATTCAAAAAAAATATTTCTAATTATATCTTAACAAAAGATTTAAGAAAGTTATTTATAAATAAACAATTATCTTTTATAATAATTAATTATATTATAATTTTTATTAATAATAAAATTTATTTTAGATACTAATAATGTTTAGTTTATAAAATAGTATCTAAATTAGTTAATTTATTGGCTAATTTCTTTTAGTTTCCATAGTTGCTATCTAATAATTTTTTTATAGTGGTTTATTTTTGGTTTCTAAATTAGTTGATATAATAATTATCTTTTGTTTCTAAATTAGTTATTATTTTTATAGTAATTATTTTTGGTTTCTAAATTAGTCAATATAGTAATTAATTATTTTTGGTTTCTAAATTAGTTACTATTTAATAATTTTTTTTATAGTGATTTATTTTTGGTTTCTAAATTAGTTAATATAGTAATTACTTATTTTTTATTTCTAAATTAGTTATTATTTTTTAATAATTATTTTTGGTTTCTAAATTAGTTAATATAGTAAGTAATTATTTTTGGTTTCTAAATTAGTTACTATTTAATAATTTTCTTGTAGTGATTCAACTATATCTTCAATCATAATATACTGATATATCCAAAATTACAATCAAAATCGAAATATTTTATTTTATTTGAAAATTATTTGTTCCTTAAGAAATAATAAAAGAGAATGTAAAATATGCTAAACTTTTATATACGTAGTGTAAATCTTTAAAACTTAATTCAAATGTTACACTGGTTGAGAGAATACTGTTTAACTTAGAGAAAGGTAAAACTTTAAAGTACTTACCAATATAGTTAAAAAAAATTAAAATATAAAAATATTAAATTAAAAAAATAAACTTATTCTAAATTCAATATTCTGATTAGACAAAATTGTTTTATACTTTATTATTATCTAACTAGTATAATAAGAATACGAAGAAGAAAGAAGAAAGGAAAGAAGAAAAAAGAAAGAACGAATGATCATGACTGTTATTACATGATTAATATTAAAAATAATTATTTAAATTTATTATTCGTCATTTATTTGGCTAAGAATTTTATATATGATGAATTTTTGAAAAATATGTGAATATTTTGAAAAAATATATGATGCTATTTCAATATTTAAAATTTAATTAATTAATTAAATTATAATAAAATATTAAAAAAATATGTTTGTATCAAATAAAAAAAACTAATTTAAAAAAGTAAAAAAATTAAGAAGAATGAAGTCATACATGTGACTTACGATTTCATTAAAAAAAAAAAAAGTTAAGAACAAAATTTGTGTATTTAAATATAACTTCAAAAGAATTACTTACGTGCAGAAACATGTTTTGAAAGTATAATTTCATTCTTAAGACTACCATTTCAAAAAATAACTTATTCCGTTTATGTAATTTTTTTTTGAAAATATATCTATTTTGATAAATTTAAATTGAAAGTACATCACTGTGATAAAAAAAAGTCATGATTATATATATAAAAGGATTGAAAATTTATTATTTTGTGGACCTTCTTACAATAAAAACGTTTTATTATAAATAATTTAGATATTTAACTATAGATAAATGTAGTACAACCTATTTAACTATAGATAAATGTAGGCTTATTCTTCTAATTATTTTTGTTTATTTTTCTTTATCTACTGTAACACATTTTAAAATAGAGACAGATTGGAACATTTATATTTAGAGGCCAATAGTAAATATTAAAAATTATTTTCTAAGTCAATAAAATAAAACATAATGAGATCAATTTAAGTTTTAAGAGATAAAAATGTTAATAAGATTGTTGGTTAAACCAAATTAGTGTAATACGGTGAAAAAGCTTCTTTTTACGCGTGACACTTTAAATTACATTTGTGGATTCAAATTTATACCTATCTTCTTATACAGACATTTATTTCCCTGATATATATATATACACCAATAACCAAACTTATTTAAATATTGACCGTTTTGAATGTAGGTTTACACTTTTATGCTCTTATATCTCACATATGGTATGTGGTTCACGTCAAAAAAGTAGAAGATATTGAGAAATTTAACCAATTAAATATAAATATAATGAAATTCAATAGAACCTAACCGAACATTCGTAGATGTGTGTAGTGTAGCCCAAACACCACCCAGAATTTTGCTAACGTAAGGCAGAAGTGGTAACAGAAACATGATGTGGCTTACATCATTATGTTTCTATCTAAGGAAAGTCATGGAAACCAAAAGAAAGATAAGGAAGAAACCAAACAGTACCTTGAGTGAGATAAAATAAGTAATTGAGTGGAAGTCAACTATAACATCTAATTATATATATTATCCTTCTATATTGTATTTCACGTTTTTCTCTTAGACTGAAACTGATATGATGTGAAGAAAGTTTTATCATATAAGGGACGACTTTAATGAAAATGGCCTTCGATGATCTAAACTACACCAGCCTCCAACTTCTTTCGGAAATGATGATTTTACACTTTCAATATAAGGACAGGTATGACAAAAGTAGTAAAATAATATACTTAAAAGTTGCAAATAATCTATAAATTTGAATATTTTTAAGTTAGTTTTATTAAAAAAATTATTTTAGTAAGTGTTTAAAATATTTTTATTTTTATTTAAGTATCTTATTATTTTATTTTGTGTTAATAAAATATATAATTTTTATTTTCGTTTTATTATCACCAACTTATCTGTTAGTTTATGTTTGCTATCTGTGATTTTTTTTTACTCGTCAATTAATTTATTATTGATCAGGAGCTGTTGAATTATAAATTGAGAAATATTATAAAATAAATGAAAAAATTGAGATGAGAAAATAAGATTACCTAACATAATATTTGATAACAAAAGTCAAATGTAATATTCAGATAAAAATAAAAAAGTATTTTAAATAATAAAATAAATTCTTATTGTTTAAGCATCATTCCAATATTTGGTAAGGAGACTATTACATGTTCCAATAAATTTTAGAGTAATCAAGAATACCACTTCTTCAATACATAACTAATTACATAGTTGCTTATATTGTTCTAATAAGATATAGAAAACACCATGCATCATATCTTAACACTTAGCTATCACATAACACTTGAGTATTAAGTGTCCTAAAGAAAAGAGATTATCTTGACCTCTCTTTTGTTTAATCTCATGTCATAATTTGATCAATATGCAGTCCATAATGACACCTGAGAGACATTGAATGATGATATATTTAAGCAATAAATTATAACTTGAGAGATATATATATCCCAAATCACCTATTTTCATTTTTCAATAAATATAAAATACAAAAATTTACTATGTTTAAATAATTGCCTAACACAAATTATATTCACAGTCATTAATATAACATATATTAAACTTCATCCCAACCTTTTAATTACCTTATCACTATAATCAGATGAATGTATATAATCACATCTTAACCTAACATAATTTCAATAATCATATAGTTCATACATCTAAAATAATATTCAATTAAATAAATGATATAATTAAATTTCCTTATTTGGAAGTACTATATATGTTTACTAATAAAATTATTTATGTCTACTTATATAATTTTATTATTGTAACTTCCAAAGTTTAAGTCAACATCACCAATCCTTTAATCAATATTCCAAAGAAAAGAAGAAATTAGTTTAATATAAAACTCATCAAGAACTTGTTTAGTCCATATTGATCTTCTCGTTACTAGCTTCTTAAGAATATAATTAGTTATGAAAATCAATAATTCCAAGACTAGATTCTTAGAAACATTTTATAAAGAATATAGATAAATTATAAATAATATGGACAATAAAATAAATAATAAGGTTGTTATATTTTATTTATAGAGATTTTATTTTTAATGCATTAAAATGTACGTCTCTAAAAGTTTAAGTCTTTCACTGTTGTAACTACTGCTAATCTTTCCATTTGTAGTTTAAATTTTAAAAATATAAGTAAATATTGACTATAAAATTATCTAACAATTTATATTTTTATTCACATTTAGAATAAATATATAATATTGAAATATTACTCATACATCAAACTATTAAAATTTAATGTACAGCCAAATATTATGCAAGTATTGAATGATTAAAATTTAATCCATAAAAAACAATAATGAACTGAAGAATTTGAGCAAGATTTATTTCTCGAACTCTTTAGGTCCCTGTTGCACCGAATCACTCTAAGCCACTTAATTTATTGGAATTGTTTTTCTGGTTTTAGCCTTGACTTTGAATTTATATTGGTTGATTCATGAGAATTCTGACGTATGATATGTTGCAGTAAATTAAGGCGTCATTTTAATTAATTAAGCACTAAATATTAGGACTTAGAGGGTTTTAGAATCTGTTTTTTGAATGCGTTAAACAATATTATATCGAATCTTAGATCCGGAATAGTTGTTAGTTGTAGCTTAGTATTAGTGAGGGGTTATGACTTATGAGGATGTTTTCCACCAATATTTATAGTTCATAAAATATGGATCAAAATATTTAAAAAAAAAAAAAAATTGGAAGAGGAAAACCCCCAAGGGTTTGACTTCGTGTTGTAACCCATTTTGGGTGAAAATAATGGGAATACTTTGAAGCCACATGGTGTAGTGTTAATTTTGTGATCCAAATATACTTAAATTGTTTTATTAAACCAAATTGTATTAAATTGAAACTGTTACTCTTCTCTGTGTTTCTATAAGACTTAAATTAAAATTCCGATTTAATCATTTTTATAAAATTAAATTTAAAATGTCTCTTGCATTAGTTTTTTTTTTTACAAAAATATCTTTAATTATGAATTTTTTTAAATTCAGTTTTCGCATTTTTTAAAGCATAACTCTTGTATAAAAAGTATTTTCAAAATATTCATTTAATTACTCACATACACAGTAAATAAAAAGTGAAGTAATGATATATTAATTATGTGATAGATTAAAATAGTTGAAACTAAAAAAATTGAAAAAACAAATAAAAAACATTATATAATGTTTTGGGATGATATTAGAAATACATAAATTTAAGAGAAATTAATAGTAACAAATAAATATTTTTTATTTATTTCGTGTACATTAATTAACTGAATATTTTATAAATAATGTAGTATGAACTAATTTTTTAACCAGAGTTTAACTAAAGTACAATTTTATTTTTTATTAAAAATGCATCGATAGTTTAGAAGTTTATTATGTTGTTATTCAATAAGAAATTATCATGCATAATAAATATGTTGGTAATTATAATTACCATAAAATTTATTGGCAGTGAGTAAAAATAAAATATTTAATTACTATAAATAAAATATTTATAAAAAATTAAAAATATATAGTTATATCATTCCATTCTATAGATATTTTATTTAAGTCGATTTTAAAAATATACAATTAAAAAAGCTAAGTTTGAGTTGGACGGAGAATATGTAATTCAACAATGCTTGACTTATAAGTTATACTCTTAACTATCCTATTTATTCCAAATATTTGACGCCATTCAAATTTTCTTTTTACTTTGGATGAAGTTAAATTCATAGCTATTTTAATCAATATATAACAATGATATTTACATATTATTTTCAATACATTTTTATATAATTTTTTTATCATTAAATCAAGGAGAAAAATTATATTATAATACATTCTCTGCTCGTTTACTTTGACACAAAAAAGTAGTAAAAATAATTATGGGCAAATATCAAAGTTCACTTTTAAATAATAACACACTGTTCGTACCCTACTTCTATTGTACTTTTTATAGTTATTTAGACAATAAACAAAAAAACACAGTTTTAAAACATCGTACCATTTTTTTTTCTCAAATAATTGATATTAAACAAGTAGTAATATGCTAGAAGCATTAGAAAAAAAAATATGAATTTTCTTTTTAAGGAAAACGAGTTACTGTAATAAAAATCTATTAATATTTCTAACAACTTTTTTTTCTGTTTTTTTTTTCTAATTTTCTCTTAAATCAAACTAAGTGTCAATGTGAGTATGTTACATTTTAGAATCTTGTCTTCCGAGATTTGTGAAAACTTACAATTTTCTTTCCATATAAAAATTGGATGGAGTGATTTACGTCCTTGGTTTTGATGCAATGATTAGCGAGTGAGGCTCATTAAATTAAGAGCAAGGTCTATACAATTTTACAATACTTAATAAATTTTATTTAATAATAAAGAATATATTAAAAATAAAATATTACAAAATGCTATGCTAGCATTTCACATAATTTAATCCATTTGAATTAATTTATCCGTAAATCGATCTGACCCTTGTTGTCGTTATAGGGCAGAATTCATTCCTTTTTTTAATTAAAGACTACATTAATTTCCCTTAAGAAAAGTTGCTTCAATTACGAAATCACATATGCACATTACATGAAGAACTCTTCTTCTATGGCATGAAATGAAAATTTGAAAATGAGAAAATGAGAAAATTACAAAATTACCCGAAGAATTTAGTTTATTGATTCCTTTTGAACTATTTTATCTTCCACATTGGGTTCATCACTGTTCTCGTTTCCTTGCTCTGTTCCCATGCGTCAAACAAGTGTCCACGTGTCACTCGATGTGGTTGTTGAAGTTTGAGTGAGTTGAAGTGCGTTGAAGCCAGTTGGTAAATGCCTCAAGAGTTTTCATGTCAGCTCTGTAATGCTTCTGAGTGAACTCAAGAAGCATGGGCCATGTAAAATCTGGGTACAGCCTTGGGCTCAAATTGTCCACTAATTCACATGGTGGACTCACCACCTTGTCACTTCTCGGACACAAAAAGAAAGCAAGAGATTTTCTTGTTGTCTCGCTGTTCACCACTGCCCTGTGCAAGCAGCTCTTGTATCTCCCATTTGAAAGAGCCTATCATCACATCAACACACATCGTATCGTCATCAACCAAATTCCACAGTGTTTCTTTTGTCTGGTTCTGTTTGGTAAGACAAATGCATGAAAGTCAAGAGTAATTAAATTAAGACAGTCACATTACCATGAAGGTGTCACCAACATTCACAACAAAAGCATTCAAATCAGGTTTGATGGAATGCCACTCATTGTCAACACAAACTTGCAGGCCTCCCACTTGGTCTTGGTGAAGAATGGTCAAAGATGTTGGATCACAATGAGGTCCAGTGCCTAAAGTCAGGTCTGGTTTTTGACACGGAGGGTAGTAATTCAGCCTCATTATCGAGTTATTCTCTTCAAAGAACTCCCTGAAATAAGCTCTACCAACTCCAAGGCTCAGCCCCAGAAGCTCCATTATACCTAAAGAAAGATTGCTCATGGCTTCACAGTAGTCCTGGTAGACATTCCTGTGTAAATATGCACAAAACATCAGTCAAACCAAACCAAACATACCCATGTGAGTACTTTGCAAAAGATCTCAAATTTAAATCTTATACTGGTTGATTATTTATTTTATGAAGAAAAGTGGAAGAAAGAAAAGGTGACACATATTTTGATTACCCGAATTGCTCAAACTCTTTGCCCATTTTGTCGCATAAGTAGTCCTTGACAAGGGTTGGTGAGTTATTGCGTGCTGCAGAGTACTTAAAGGAAAGGGTCTCTTTCCAAGGGAGTTTAGAGGAGAATCTGCCAGTGAAGCTACTAGCATAGCCGCAATGCTCCCCTGGCATCCTCTGAGCCCTCTGTTTGTGAGACAGGGGAAGGGCAAAGAAGTGGTCCATGTAAAGGTGAGCATCGGATATCAACTGCTGCTGAATCCCATGGTTGACAACCAGAAAGAAGCCATGCTTTCGGCATGCCTCACCAACGAGCCTGGAGGCTTCTGATGCAGCAAGAGGGTCACCGGAGAGGAAGCCTCCCAAGTCAATGAGTGGAACCTGTAACTCAGGCTCATCCAAGCATGCTTTCTCCTCATCAGGCCAAATGAACTGAGAGGGTATGTGAAGTTGGTGTCGGAGGACTGAGGCATCAAAGACAAGAGGGTGCTGATCTTGTTCTTTGATTTCTTGGTTGGATGGTTGAGGCATGATGGTGGTTATGCAGTCTATTGCCATTGCAATATTAATTATTAATAGTGAGTGATAGAAGGTTTGTGTAGTGAGGAGAGGAAGAGAAGAGGGAGAGAAAGAAGTTGGTAGAAGAGATGAAAGAAAAGCCAAGGCCGCTTGTTGGGGAAATGGTGGAACAAATATTGGAATCTTATATAAGCTCCCAGTCTCCTACACACGTACACACTCTCTCACCCCACTTTGATCCATTCACCAACACCACACCCCCATCACTTTCACAATTTCTCTACTCAACTCTCTTCAATTTCTTTTTCCTCCATATTTTTTTCTCTCTAATTTCTCTCAAAACCTGTTATCAAAATACATTTTCATATTTCATTATCTCTGTACAAATGCAGAGCAAGCAGATGCCAATATTATAGCTTTATTAAAAACCAAATAGATTAAGATTCTATTACATATCTCGCTTAACCAAATTATTTTGATGGTTAAATTTTGGTTATGAGAAAACTAAAATATATTTTAAAAAAATCTATGAATAGATAATTTTTAATTTAAAAACAAGCTGTTTTTATTTTATTTTATTTTCTGTTTGATTATCTTGTAAGAAATTTATTCAATTGAAACCTAAATCTTGTTCCCATATGTAGCATAGTAATTTTGATACGTTCTATATCACTTTTAAAAACAACTACTGTAAACATCAATAATATTATTATATACAATACTTTATAATATATGTCAGTATAATTTTTTACATTGAAATTAAATTTACCTAGTTATTCGTAGTCCTTTTTGAATTTACTTTATCAGTTTGCCTTTACCAACGGATTTGATATTGACACGAAGACACAGTGCACTTTTTAATTCTAGTAATTTTACTTAGGATTATGAATTTCATGTTGAAATATTAATAGACTTTTTGAATCAGTGCCTAATTATTTTGAGAAGATAATTTTATTTTCTACTTTTACAAATAAATGTTAAATTGTTACTTTATTTTTACTTTTAAATATTCATACATAAATAATTAAAATCTTTGCAAAAACAAAAAAAAAAAAAAAAAAAAGTATTATCAGAAGATTTTTGTTTGTTTAGATATAAAAAATATTTTTTAAGTCAAACTTCTCTTTGAACTTATAAATATACGCCGACTGCTTAAGTAATGCTCTCATGGTATTTATACTTAATTTTGTCTCTGGAAAAATATATCTCAATAACATTTTTTTTTAATTTAATGTTAATGACATTCTAGAGGGGGTAAAATAGGTTAGTTGTGTGGGATCAATCTCTCTAATTCGTCTTATTTGGTGGATTGGATTGAGATTTTTTAGTCTTCGAACTCGTATTAAATCTCCCTTTTAGGTATCTACTTCGTTTTAACTTACTTTCCTTAATTTATTAAGAAAGTGAATTTAGATTAGAAAAAACACGTTAAATTGTTGAATATTAACCTTTTAAAATAATGGATATATGCTAAGATTCTGTACGATATCATTGTATGTCAGTGATTATTGAAAAACTGGAAATAGATGGAGTGTCACCTATAAGGATATAACTTTAAAATGGAAACTAATTCATAAAAACATTGATGATAAATTATTTTCAAATGACGTAGTGTTCTAGTATTTGGTGATGCTTTATTGTACTTAATATTTTATTTTTTAAAAATTCATAGATTTGTAGTATTATTTGGATTCATAGTTTCTTTATTCTACAATTATGATAAAAATTTTCAATTCATTTTACTATTTTGAACATTTTATATTTTAATTTCATTTTCTTAAGAAAATAAGTTAACGCAATTGCTTTGGTCACATTGACAGTGACATGTTAATACAATGATACAACTTCGTTAAAAAGAATTATTAAGGCAAGACTTTTCTATCAAATACATATTTTTTATTAATTAAAAATATTGAAAACTATAAAGATACGAGAGATTAATTAAATATGACGTGAGAATAGTCAATTTTTGTATTTTCCAACAAGTCTCAATAAAAAAAAAAGGAATGTGTCTAAAATATTTTGTTAGAATGTGTTAAAGCATTTTCTTTGAAAAGAAAAATATATAAAATTCAAAAATAAAAACTGGTAGTTCATTTTGTCATTTTCACAGGCTCAACTAGGTTAGGGGAGGTCCTGCAATGGAGCTTTTTAGGGGAAACAATTGTAGGAATTTGATGCAAATTGTGGAAGGCCAAAGCACAATTGTATTGTAACTACGGCAAGTGACCATTCCACTATGGCATGTCGTTAGCGAAAAATCTTGAAAATTAGATGAATTCAAGATCATCTTTTAAGTGATTCATGAAAAGGATGAAAAAGGTGAAGAAAAATAAAAGGAAAGGAGGAAAAAGTGTATGAATAAGGACACAGATAGAAGTACATCTAAACTAGTGTGACAAGTCCTTTAAAAAAAAGCATCTCTATGTGGAAGCAGTTGATAACTGGTCAGTAACTAAACCATGGAAAGACCCAGGATCCAATATACAGACAAGTTTTTCTGTTCATAATACAATTGCCATATATAAAGAGATTACAGAGGAACCATAGTGCTGAGCATGCCCACTGTTAATTTCCACGTCGTCAAAGCACCACTTGCAAATAATATCACCTAATCAAAACATTTATTAATTTTCACTTAGTATAAAATTTAAAATTTAGTATTTAACTAATTAATCATATTTAATAATCCACAAAAAACAACTGTATAAAAACCCGTGAATACTTTTGTAAGCAATAATATCACTACACTTTGACTAGGATATAGTCCTATAATAAGTGCACAAGGTTCCTAAAGGTTCTTTTAAATACTGTGTTAATAGGGGAGGAGAAAGAAGGTGGATCAGTGGTGATTTTCCCCCTATTACTGCGTAGCAAGCAAGCCATGTAAGGTTCAAAATTTGCCAATTCAAGCTGCTATCTCAATTCAGTGTATATCCCAGCAAAAGTTACTTTTTTTGGAGTTTTTTTTTTATTCTTTCTCCTATAGGAGAGGAGATGAGAAAAAAATGGAACTACATTTTGGAATAATGATAACAAAAATAGTAAAATTATCTCAATTTTATGCCCAGAAAATGTTTTTTTTTTAATTCTTTTAGTTAATAATTAAGATATAAATAATTTAGTTTATTTTCTTATTACAGCCTAAAACTATACTGAAACTTAATTATATTTATTATGGTACATTGATCAACTCTTTTTTGAATGGTCACCATAATAGGCATTATGTGACCTATGCTAAACTAAAATGCGGTAATTAGTACGAAGATCGTTTGAATCAGTGCAAGTTGTTGGACCACATGTTACTCTTTCAACTCTAAATTTCAATTATATATATATTTCTTTAGGGGAAACCTACAAACAATTGTATGAAAGATTTTCAATTCAATGTACATAGGAACAAAAAGAAGCTTCTTCAAATGTTTAGTGAAACAAGAAGGTGCCCTTGAAAGGTGATCCTTTCAGGAAAAAAGAAAAGCAACTTGGCAGAGAAAGGTCTCCCATACGATAATAACATAAAATACGACTTTTTCCGTCAGTGCAAGTAGTACACGAATCTTTGAATGGAGTGGTTCCGAGTTTCATCAATATGTTGCCTATAAGCATTGATCACTAAAGTTTGATCTTGTTCTTGATCTTGGTTTGACGATGTCGATGGTGTCTCTGTTAGAAATTTTTAGATTAATATTAATTAATTATTGGATTAAATCTTATTATTGTTTCATGTTTTTCTTTGATGATTGTTGATCTAGTTAAGAGGTATATTTATCTTAAATTAAAGCATTCAGCGCATTGTATATTTTGTTTTATCGTAATTACAGGATTTCACTCTTAACTTTAGATGGTAATTAAGTTTTGTTTATAATAGTTTTTTCTTTTTCCTTGAGTAATAATGTGAACTGGGTCTTATTAATAATCCAAGTTTACTCCTTATTTACATTTATTGATAAATTTGTTACAAAACTTTTTTTTTAAATGGAAATATAGTTGGAATTTGATTATGAGGAAGATATATGATGAAGTGAGATTATTGAAATTTCCTATTATGATATTCAAATTGAGGTGACTATCTAACTCGGTTTCACCTTTTACTTTATAATACATTTAATTGAAGTCAAGAATAAGTCTATTACTACACAACCTTTACGTCTCGTGTTATGCTAAAAGGTTGAAGCAATCATACATAGGCATATTAATTACTATACGAACTCCTAACTTTGAGCTCGTGCTAAAAAAATTTAGGAAAATTTATTTGTATCTCGTGATTATTAGTACACTAAAAATTTTGTGTGTATCTTGTGATGACTTACACAATACGTCTTTTGAAGCCAATGTCGGTACAACAGTGTTGTGAATTTATAAATTAACAAATCCTATAAAAATAGTGCTTGTGACTATGTAAAAAGGACAAAGTTCTATAAAATTAACATTATATCTATACAGGAACGATGAAGTCTTCTAAAAATAAAAGTGAATTTTTTTGAAGTCAGTGTCCATAGGATAATGGTGTGATTATATAAAAAGGATAAAATTCTATAAAAACGATAAATCTAGTATAAAAATATCAAGAGACTATATAAGAATGATTCAAATATTTTATATAAATGATTCAATTATCGTATTAGTATGATGTTGTTGCGTAGAAGTTGTTCTCACTACATTGATAGAGTCACTTTAGTTCTCAAAATTAATTAGGAATGATAATAACATGTATTACTGCCAAGTAAAATGTGTTATTTACATTTATCTATGAACTTATTACGAATCATTTTCTTAAATTGAGAGATCTTCAAAATTTGATTATGAGGAGAATATTTACTTTTTATGATATCCTACGGCCATGCAGTTCAATTTCACTGCTTACTCCATAAATCTACCACTATTATAATTATTTTTCAATTATAACTATTTTATGATTAGTTAATATACTATGTTTTGATCCTATTACAGTGTTTCTGTGAGTTGATCGAAGAATATATACCACATGAGTTATTAAAAGAGTTAAATTATTAAAATTTTTAAAGTATTCAGTCTTTCAAATCAATAAAGTAAGACCGGTAGATTTACGTATTTTATCAAAAGACATGCAAAAAGAAGAAGATGAAAAGTAAGAAGACCGTAGCACAAATGCATCCTATAAATTGGTGACTTAATGCTATATTTTGTCTATTATGATTAATTAATTATTGTGTTTAAATTGCTCTATTGTTATATTTCTTTGAGTTGTATCACCGTATCTTGAAAGTCTCAAAAATATTTTGTTCTTCAAATCATTTTAAGTAATACTGGTAGACTAACCTAATTAATCAAAAGACACGAAAAAAAAAATTGAAATGACCACTATAGCACAGAATATATGAATGCATTATATCTGAAGAAAAAGCATGTATTATCTATTGGTATATGATATTAGTACGAGAAAAGCAAGATAATCATCTATTACAAGAAAAAGAAAATACTACTCTTACCGTTAAAAGTTGTTGGTATATAGTCTTATACTTTCATGCAAAATTTTCAAATTTTTCAACACGTACACATATCAGTAGAAAACTGAAACATTAACAACTTTTTATTGACAGTAAAAAAATGGGAGCACTTAAACATGACAAAGTTGTCTGATAAAAAAAATCGTTCTAAAACACATGAAAAAGTTTTTCGTTTTTGTTTTTTTCCCTGACCAATCATATTCGTGCCTAATTAACGACGACAACTTATAGATAATTAGCTAATAATTTTTTATAGAATCAATAAAAAAATTAATTCAGTTGGAAAAGAAACCTATTTTAAAAAAATATTATTTTCATATTATTTTAGAATCATATTTAACAATTACTACATAACTTAAAATATAATAAATATTAAATGTTTATCAATATTGATTAAAATGTCCCTCTAAAAAACAAGGCAAATAAAATAAATGATAAGATGATGTAATAATTATGACAATCATAAAAGCATTAATGATAAATACAATATATAAACGATAAAAGAAAAAGGTAGGGTAATATAATAATCCCGACAGTGTTGATCCAAAAACTCATGTGATGTGAAATTCTGTAAAACTGATAATGTTATATCAGCATTGTCTGCATGAGCTTTATCCATATACTCAAAAAATTTGTTCGATTCTCCACCTAAGATCGACAATGTCACCTAATTCTTGAGAACGGTAGCTCCTCATCGCCAACATTCACCCACGTCCTATCTCAGTGTCAGCTGGACAAGGGAGAGGAAAAGATTGTCCAAGTCCTGAATATGTTTTATATGTTTAGATGTTAATTATGGCATGATAAAAGAATTATCATATGGAGACTCCACACTAATAAAAGATAAGACCTGTTAAGAATAGTTAAAATCCTATATTTATTAAAAAAATCTTTTAATAATTTATAAATAAATATAAATTTTATTTTACAAATTAATTTTGTAAGATTAAGTTAAATTTAAAATTAACTTCTAATATAAATCTCATCTCCCAAATTAAATTGAATTAGATTTAAAAGTATCTTTAATAGTATAAGTATATCAGAACGTGCAAACTTTATTTTATAATATTTATTTTATCACTCCATCAAAATGAACAAGATAATTTTTAATGCAATCGGGTTTATATTTTTAACATTCTGTGAGTATCCGAAGAAAAACTGAAGTTTCACACTAAGCTTCGAAGAATCGAGGGAAGCAAAGGATAAAACTTAACTCGATACAATTTCTTTAGGTTGTTTAACTTTTTTCTAATTTAATATCCAATAAATCAAGCAATAAATAAGTATCAAATAATTATTTAGATTACTGATATTGAATATTAATTCAAAATAACACTGAAAACTTTAAGAGTATCTGCTAAGTTTTGTACGTGAACGTATATACGTGGGTTGAACTTCGGTATATATGATTAGGAATCTAAACGTGATTTTGAGTTTCATATTAAATAAAAATGAACTAGTTGAATAGTAAATAAGATAAAAAAAAAAAGTCTGCAAGTTTATTATCTTAATATTCATGACTAATAATTTATTAATTTATTGACATTGATTCTCTCTTAATAAAAATTCATAGTACTTTATCTGCATATGTAATACATATATTGTTTTTTATCAGGGGAATGACTCAAAATCACTATCTATTCCTTTTTTTTTCTTTGATTTTTAACAAGACATGTTACGAAGAAATGAAGTAAAATGGAAATCTGAGTTTGAAAGTGATGCATTATTGAGTGGAGTAATTTGTTGCAGTTAGGGTATGATGCAGGACAAGCTAAAAAAAGTGACAGATAATCGCAGTTGGTGTGGGAAATGGGATGGTGAAGATGAAAGTGGGACTTTTGGTTGCAATTATATAGGAACAAAAGCTTTGGTTAATTAATTAGTTGTTTGGAAGGCAAGCAAGTTGGCAAAGAAGCAGAACCGATCATGTTGGGCCAAACTATTACGAGTAGAAAGTGGGTTCCATTTATTTTGAACACAACACAATAGGTTTCATATTCTTACATTTTCCACTAAAAGATGGCTTCCTTTATTAATCACACACGTACTATCACTTGGTGGTGGGTCATATGTTGTTTGTTTTTGGATTTTATATAAACAACAACAACTTGGAATAGTACCATCATATCCCAAATTGCGTTTACTCCTCCATCAAAACTAAACATGGACTTCATTTTAAAGTCACCACAACAAACAACTCATCTACAATCATGTCACTAAACACATAGTACATATATATGTTTTCAAGCTGTTGGGATACCAGACATCCTAATATCTCCACATTTTATTTTATAATAATTATAATAATATAATTTTAATTGAATAATATAATTTCATTTTTATTCATTTCATTCTCAATAATTTATACTCTTAATAAATACGAATTTTATAGTAATTGTTATAAAAGTTAATAATCTTATCATATATATATAAATTATACATTTTTTTTTCTAAACCTTAGACCTTAAAATTAAGAAAATTGAGTCCAGTATCACTCAAACTAACCTTAAGATGGTATATCATATAAGATTTTTTTGTTTTGCTTGGAGTTAGGTATGTTTAACTTACTATTTTTTTGTACCAAAACACAAATTAAATTACCAATTTTAGTAGAAAAGAAGCAAAGTACTTAGGAACATTTTTTATTCCCAAAAGGGGGTTTGAATAGTGAGTATGGAAAAGATTAGTTGAGCACTGACATGACAATCTATAGATGGGCATGAAACTGGCCCACTAGTGATGACACAAGTCCAGTTAATCAACTTCATAATTGATGTTCGCAAAGAAATATTACTATTTCAAGCTTCAGAACCTACAAGAAAACCATATTTCATTTATTATAATATTGAATAACTTTAATGTTTACTATTTGCTTCGAAAATTTAATAAAAAATGTTTTTACACTTTCTATATCTGTATCTGTCTAATGTTCCATCTATCGTTAATATCTGTATAGATTTGTTCTTGTAATTTGAGAGTTATACTTTTAAACATAGAAACCAGTTAGTACTGATTATTAGAAAGTAACACTGTGATTTGAATGTTAACAGAATGGATTTATTCTTCTTTAAGATAATCGTTAAAAGAAAATTTACGTTATTAAAGAAATAAGATAAGGTCAAGGATTAAAGAATAAATATAATAATTTTAAAATTAAATTGAAAATTGAACACGAAAACAAAACTGTGTCTGTCTCTCACTGTTAGTCACAGTCTTTCTCACTTTTGAGTTCCTCCGTCAATGTCCCAAAGATACTTTTGGCTTTTCAATTATATGAACTGGTAAACTCTTATAATCATATAACATTATTACATAAATATTATTTTTCTCTCAATTGTATAGAAGAATTCAATACATATCATGATCGGCTAAAGTACCTATTGTGTCAATTGGCTCAACTCTAGTAATTGATATGTTGGATCAATTGCTTTTTGAATTGAAAAATATCAAAATTGCTTGCCAATTGTAGTTTATCAATTTATTGAAAAAATAAACTAAAAGGAAAAGAAAAAGACAGCCTGCATTTATTTGAACACAGCTTCATTTTTTATTATTTATCAATTTCAATATGTTAACTTGAATATGTTAATTATAATTATAACAAGATATACTGATCTCTTTGAAACAAAGGAGTGAAAAAATTAATTGGATGTAGATATATTTAATGAATGAAAAAATTATTCTGTTAGTCTTTTAAAAATTAGTTCTAAAAACTGTGGTTAGTTCCTATTCACTCGTAATGTTAGTATTATTGTTTGTGTGAGAAAAGATACTCATGACTCGTCGTCACTTGTGCTGAACAATTTTCTTAATGAAGAAATGTATGACAATTGTTAACGAGGAAATCTGTTACAATTTTGTTTTCTTAGAACAATATAATTAGTTGAGTGGTTGAGAATACAAAGCACGGTGTTACAACTTTAACTATATATTTATTTTCGTCTCTAATTTAAAAACTTATATTTATTTTCATTTTCTTTTATATTTGATAAGTATGACTATATCACATTTTTATTGGTATTAACAGATAAGTATATTCATACCATCTAAATATTCATTAAATATTTTTTTATAAAAATAAAATTCAAATCATAACAAAAGAACATAATATTATTAAAATTCAATACTATAAAGACTTACATTTTTTCGCTTTAATGTTAAATAATAAAAAATAAATTATAATTACAAAAATTTTAAATAAAATATTAAATAAACTGATAGTGCTTTAGTAATGTAAAACAAAGATTAACACGAGAAAAAATATACATAATTATTTAAAAAAGTTAGGTATTATTTATATTTATATGTCTAGTGAAACTAGGTATCAAAATATGAAAAATATTTCTGAATGCAAATTTATTTATCATTTCTAAATAAGAAAATACAAAATCTTATTTGTATAAGGAGTCATTTTCTACTCCTCAATCACCTAATCAATCTCATTGTTTAGAGAAACAAATTCATAGTTTTTTTCATCAAAATTAAATTTAATAAATAATAAAAACATTAAAAACTTACAATCCAATAATATAGGTCTCATTTTGCACTGCATTTCATTAATAATAGATCATCATGTTTAGTTAATTTACCAAGTAACAATAATGAAATGGTAGAAAATGAACCACCATCTCTTTTATTTAGATGTTGGTAGTAAAGGTCCATCATTCATTGTAACTCTTACCCTAATTTTGCCATTAGAAAGCAAATGAGGGTAATGGACATAAAGTGTGAGCAGGAATCATCACAAGATAGTTTTGTTTTTTTTTTTTTTCTTTTTTTCTGGAAATGAACATGAGACTGTGATTATAATCGGAAAAGGACATATTCATACAGTGGAAAAGACCACTGTTAGAAAATATTAGTAGCTCAATTAACAAAAGTATCGACATTATAAACGATTCGAGGGTTAAATAAATTTTTAATAACTCTAAAATTTGATTCGTTTTAAAAGTTGTTCCATCAAATCTTGTTCAATCAGTATTAAAAAAAATCTTAATTTAATGATGATAATTATCCTATTACTTTTTAATTAATGATATTGATAAGTTATAAAATTACTGACAAGGCCAGGCTAATTAAATGTTAGGTATAAAAAATAAAAAATAAATGTTTAAAGTACTAAATTCAAAGGTAAATTTTAGAAATATAAAAACATGATTTAATTAAAGATTTTTATTCCTTGTCTCCTTTTTAGCTTTTTGTAAAGAATAAACATGATTAACAAGTAATCTATCCAAATATCATTATGGTATCCAGCTTAATAAAGATATTGATTTAAACTCTTTTTCCATTGTTGAGTTTGGGCATAACACATTGCCGACAAGATCTTGGGCAAGATTATTTACTGTGTTGATAAGTGGTAGTGTTGAATTATGTGTTCTAAAAGGGGTTTTTACTAAATGCTACCTCTTTGTCTTTGATGCAATAGATTATAATTAACACTGCGTTGTTTCTTCCTCCAATTATATTCCAATATATTGTTAAACGACAATGGGAATTGTCAAGATTTTTATAGAGGGACGTGTATGCATCAATCATTGACTTCTTTAACTTGCTAACACTTAAATTTCAACCAAGTCCTGCTTTTCCAAACTCCAGTTTAAATAGTTCATTATTGCTTTATAAATAGTTACAACTCATAATTAAGATATATATATATATATATATTCTTAAAAAAGTAGTGCTTTGAATATTGTTTTATAAAAATAGTTTCTTAAAGAGAAATAAGAATCATCATTCTATATTAAATTTATAAGTTAGAATTTTAGTTATTTACTTTTAAATTTTATCGTCTGTTTAAATTGTTTTTTAAAGTTTTTTTTTTTTTTTTTTTTTTTTTTTATTTTTTTGGTTTTGTTTTTTTTTTTTTTTTTTTTAAATTTTTTTTTAAAGTTTTTTTTTTTTTTTTACTTCATTTTAACTTTTTGGAGTTGATTTTTATTATTTTCACAACTAGAAAGAGTTAGTGAAACCTAATAAAGTGAGGATGAATTTTGACTTATTAGAATTTAATCAAATTAATTTTTTTTCCTTTAAATCTCTGGTTCTTCTTTCTTTGTATTGGTTGCTTGTAGGGAGTTTTGTTATTGCATGTAAAATTAAAGTCGATTAAACGAATCTACGTTAGACTAGGTCTATAATTATGATTAGTTTGTGAATCAAACATCTTGGAAATAAGTTAAAATTTTCTTAAAACTTTTCTAAGTCCTTCCAGTAATTTCTTAAAAATCACAGGAGTTAAGGCTATGTTGGTCTTGGAACTATTTTGGAGCTAGATTATTGATGATAATTTTTTAATCTCGTGATTGATGATATATTTTGCATGCGTGAAGTATTTTATTGATATTTTATTTGATTTATGTTGAAAATTAATAGAATATTTTGATTTATTTTTGGATTTTGGATGTTATGGTCAAGGTGTAGATTGTATTAATGATATAAGGTGAAGATTGTAATGATATTGAGATGTTGGAATTGGAACCAGTTAAAATGATTTTAGATTAAATTAATTGAGAACATGAGAAGATATTAGACTTTGAGAGGATTGTAATATTAATAACTGATTTCATAATTATTAAAATACATGCTTGAAGTAGTTATAATTAGATGTTGTAAATATGTTATAATTGATGTTTTAATTAATTTCATTTGAATTTGTATGAATACGATAAAAGGTACAACTAGATTATGTGATTTTTGTTGTTTGAGATAATAATTTTGAGTTAAATTTATATAATATTTTTTTTTTCACTTAAAAGGAGATATTTTTTACTTAAATAAAAAATGAGAGTAAGACAAAAGTTTTATTTCATTAAAAAATAAAAATTACTGACAAGACAGATCCATCAGAAACACCTAAAATTCATCGGTAAATTAATCGTATATAAATTTATCGACGAATTTTTGAGTTTATCGATCGACGAATTTTTGAATTCGTATTTAGGATAAATTTATTGATAAATCCGTCAATAAATTTAACAACAAATGATATCTATCGATAAAATCATTGATAATGATATTTTACCCTTTATTTGTCGATAAAATTCTGTGAGTAATTCTTATAATGTCTAGAGATCATTTTTTTCAAGTAATAACTAGTTATTCAAATAAAAAATATGATAGAAACCAATTTTTTCTTTAATTGTTTAATTTTATTAAAGTAGTATTGCGTCTCTCAAATGACTTTAATAGAAAAAAATAAATATAATTTTAAGTTGATAAATGTTAATATTATGTACATTTATAGATTAATATATAATATGAGTTTTTTTTAATTAAACTAATTAATTGACATATATATATATATATATATATAAAGGATGCATTTATAAATATTAAATGCAACATGAAGAAAATTTCTTCCTTTTAACTCGTAATAAATATAATATAATAACTAAATAGTTTATCTTTATCATAATTAAAATTATTTTAAAAGTAATAACTAAATTTCTTGCGTTTGTAATAATATAATAGCTGAAATGAATATTATAATAAAAAAGCAAACTAAAAATTATTTAAAAAATAATAACTAAATAGTTTATCATTATCATTTTAGTATTACTTAAACTTTTGAATTGCATTATCTTCACTCTTTTAAAGTTGATTTGGTAGAATAAAGACATTATCAATGTCAAAACAAATATTAATCAATCAATCAATGAGTCCTACTTTTGGTTTTTAACGAGTTAAAGTATAATTAGCAGTTGGTAAATTGATTGAAAGTTAAAAAAGTTAATCATATAGTTATAAAAGTGAAGGTAAAAGTTGTTATATTACTTTCTAAATTAAAACGTGTCATAAACTTGATTATTATATTTATTATTAAATACAAAAATAATATGAAAAATGTATGTTTTATTGAAAGTTAAAAAAGTTAATCATGTAGTTATTAAATTGAAGGCAAAAGTTGTTATTTTACTTTCTAAATTAAAACGTGTCATAGATTTGATTATTATATTTATTAATAAATACAAAATAATATGAAAAATATATGTTTTATTGAAAGTTAAAAAAGTTAATCCTGTAGTTATTAAATTGAAAGCAAAAGTTGCTATATTACTTTCTAAATTAAAACGTGTCATAAACTTGATTATTATATTTATTAATAAATAAAAAATAATATGAAAATATATGTTTTATACTTTTATATAACAGTTTACTTATATTTTATATAATTAAGAAATTGTTTTCTGTAAATATATTTATAATCCTCAATCCTGTTAAAAGTGTTTGAAAGTTATAAATTGTTAAATTAACTTATTAAAATACATTTTTTTGGTATAATTACTTATTATATACAATCTTTTAATCTAATCAAATAATAAGTTATGAAATTTTTTAGCCAAATATTTATAAAACGAAAAAAAAAACATCATGCAAAACATTGAAAATGTTATAAAAGTTACACGATACAATTTAATTTCTATATATATATATATATATATATATATATATATATAAAAAAAAATATATATATATATATATATATATATATATATATATACTAAAAAATTGCTAAACATTTAAATAAATATTTGAAAAACATAATGTATATTTGGATTAAAATTAGAGAAAATAGAAACTTCTTATGAAAGTATATTTTCATTTAGTGTATTAAAGTTAACTTTGAGTATTGAAATTTAAAAATAAAAAATCTAAACTTTAAACCAATAATAGCTTACAAATTACCTACTTTATTCCTTGACCCCACTGTTGTCTTGCACCTTTCCCACGTGGTTACAAACTCGTCCCTTAACTATTTATTTTTTAATAAAAACTCATTTTGTAACTTATGGAGCAAAATTACTCGGTCAATGCCAATATGTTCCAATCTTAATTCACAGTTAAAGCAAAATAAAATTGCAATTGATAAAAAAGAAAAAAAAAAAGAAACCATCATGCACACCAAATCAGGTTCAAATTGTTCAGCAATGTAACAATCACCCCCATTAAATTTATAGTGCTTCCCCACTAGCACATACTCAAATCTAGTTCACTTAATTTTTTGTCCATAAATAATAGTGTACAATGATTATTTTTGTTTCATATATTAAACAATTAACTTATGCTATAATATTATAAAAGCATGGACATTATCATAGTACTTAGTAGGTGTTTAACTTTTGAAATATATGATTTATATTCTTATTTTGGAATGTTTTAGATAAAAAAAAAATTAGTTTAGTCACAAGAGGACAAGGGACATTGGGTGGAGAAGAGGGACAGAGGGAAGACAGCAATCTGGTCCATTTGCAGAGGCAACTAACATGATGCTGTAATTATGAGAGTGTAATGCAGATAGGAAGTAAGAGTAGGTAATGCAGAAAATAAAATAAAATAAAATGAGATGAAATTGACCTACCCAACAAGGTTGGATTTTAGCAGCAACAACAACTACTAGTTCATTTTCTAAACCACTGGGTGTGTCACAATTACGACAAACACAGTTACACCCTCTTGTTTATCTCCATTATAAGATTGGTCACAATTGCTTCTTTCATGTCTGCGCCATTATTTGTTGGTGGGTCATCCAGCCATCACAAATTGGGGGGCAGAGACAATCCCATTCTGATTTTGGTTTTGGAGTTTTGAAGAAAAAGGCTTGCTTCATTCTCATCATATCCAAACTATGTTTACTAATACTGGCAAATCTCATAGTCACCAACTTGCTTTTCAACCTTCATCCTCAATCTCCATTTCTAGTGACAATTAACAACCCAAATTCTTACATATTATTATTCTGCATAACTGCTATTTCAGTGTTTATCTTTTTGTAAACCTTATTTGTAACTTGTAGCTTTCTTTTTGTAAATCTTTTAACTTGTTTCAATAAATTTAGCAATTAAAGTTTTGAGCATAAATTTATTAAATTATGATGAAAGCTGCCGCCTCAAAACTGTAGCAAGGTAATGGAATGCAGCAAAGCAAAGCATTACAGCTGCTGGATCAGTGAAATTGAGTGCAATTACTTTAGTCATCAATTCATGAATATATGTAATTTCATTTTTCTTTTGTCTAAAATGTAAATAGAGCAAGATGAGCCTGACTAAGGACAGACCACTAGAGCCTATGCTTAGGACAGAGGAATCCCATATTTGTGACAACCCAAATAATTTTTTTAAATATATATATATAGTCGAAAATTTTAATTTCAGAAATAAAAATTTAAAAGGTCATTTTCTTTTTAAAGTGCATGGGAATATAATTTATAAAATATCATTAGCCATTTGGTACTATAATTTTAGGGTGACAATTTTTTTTTTCAAAATTAAAATTAAATCTTATTTGGATTCCATAATCTAACTTGTTTATTGCTTAAAATATTTAAGTTTTAAAACTTAAATAACATTTTACATGATACTGTACAAGAAAAATCTGTATTTTTATATAATTAAAATTTAAAATAAATAAATAAATATTTGAATATTATCTAACATGATAAATATTTCTAATATAACTTATATTTGGTTAAATTCTATTTCAGACTTACAATAAAAGAATTTAAATTGTGATAGAAAGATATTTTGAACAGTTATTTTAAAAAAATATTAAAATTCATTTTAGAGATAATGATAAAAAAGAGTATTATTAAAAAAAAATTGCTAGTCTGACTCATGGGGTTTATAATTTCCAGCGAATTTGAACTAATGGTAAGAAGTATAAGCAATAGTCTATTAAAGAGCGTGTTGTTAACCTTCTTTTTATTATGAGGAATAGCGACAACTTATTTTTTAAAATACTCTTTTTAGTTAACAATTTGTCAATAGTTAAAATGTATTGAAAATTGCTAAATTAAATCACAAATTTATAAGTAGATAATACGATTTTAATTTATACGAGAAAAATAAATGTTAATGAATTATTTATAGTATATTGTCGTTATTAAAAGACTCTAATATAATTTTGACGAAGATACCCTTGAGCCAACCTGGAGAAGATAATAATACGAAAATAGAATAACATCTACATGTTCCGGGTTTTGTTCCCCTGCTAGAAAGAGTCTTCCTTAAAACTAATGATATCATGAAAGAAACAATTCGCAGCAGAAAATGGAAGTTGAAGGAGCATCCATATAATCTGAAAATATTTGAAAAAACTATATCAAACAAAAACTATAATATATGGAAATAATTAAAAAGAAAAAGGCTAAATGGGGTGGAGAGCAAGAACATGATCCCTGTCTCGTCCCATTTGCAAATGGAGAGAAGAAACTATTTGTCCCTATTATCCCATCTTAACAGATAATCATCCCCATGCCCATTACCTGTTCCATCACCAATATGCCACTCTCTTTATCTAATATGTCTCAACAATTTTCCTATGCATCATGGTACTTCCAACTCTTTCGTTTAAACTTCAAAATTTTATCATTTCAGTGTTCAATAACTTCAATTTGTCTTTATTGGAGGGGGATTTAATAGTAATGTAGTCAGAAAACAAGAAGTGTTTAGTGATGTTTAAGAGACAGAAGGAATTTGGTGTGATGAAACAAATTTGTAATAAGAATAATTTTGACAAGGTCTTGCTAATTACTGTCCTAAGAACATTAATTAAGAAACTAAAAAGAGGAGATTTTTATTAAAAATTCTGAGACCATATTAAAATAATTAGAGTGTATTTTTATGTATCACATCAAGACTTGAATGTGTAACACGTACTCACCCCAACCATCTGGCCTATTCCAGGCTACTTGTGATGAAAAATTCTTTTATAGACCAAATCTGTATTCCCTGGATTCAACAATTCATATCTGTTTTACGCTGATTGATTTAATCTAAAAACAGTGTGATTGTGACAGCCTAAAAGGTAAATTTAGAGTGGATACATTGAATTTGTTATATAACTTACAGTTACTGCCTCTGGCTTTGCAAGCATGCTGATGTGAATCTTAGTCTTAGGAGTACACTGGGTTCCCACAGAAGCTCTCATCAGATCAAGTATGACCAATGGGATTGGTAGATGCACGTGAGAACCTTGTCTCATCACATGGCACCACCTCATCATGTCTTTCAAAGCTATAACCACATTATGCGGTCAATGCAATAGGCTTAAACCAAATACAACTTCACTCAGATGATGATAGGTTGCTGTCCAACGTTGTCTTTATTAATAGGACAAACTTTAAACACAGTTCTATGACTATCTCTCATGGTACTTTCTAATAAGATTTGAAGTTTTATTTTAAGAACTGTATGATAAAGTTTCCATTAAAGATTAAGATATCAAAATGAAACTTCATTTCTGATTGAGAAAACAATTAAAACTAACTCAACAACACTAAACACATAAGATTGCATTTAAGTTTTATCTTTATTAATATGCTAAGAGAATTCAAAACGCTCTGGCAAACGATCTTGAGGAATCAGTTCTGCATTTGACTCTCACCATAGTCATCTGCTCATAAACATATGGTCTGAAAATGCATAGTTTTCTTCTTCTTTTTTCTCCTTTTTGCTGAGATCAACAAGGTGAAAATCAGTGTTTTGTCACTGTCAGATACCACTGAGAATACAAAGTAAATTCATGACCAAGAAAACAGTAATGGACATCTATATCGCTATGGACAACCATCACATCTTGGGGGCCTTGTCTCTGCTTTCATCTCAAGTGCTAAAAAATATACTCCTGAAAATAATAACATGTATACTTTTGGGCACGGTATAGACCTCGGGAATAAACGATGTCACCAATTGTAACAGACAAAGAAGCTAGGAACATATCTGGTATTGTTATTCTGCTTGAGAAGTAACGAACTCCAGTTTCTCACCTAAGATATTGGACATAACTTCGAAAAGATTAGCTACTTAGAGCAGCAAACTGTTACCATTTTTATTGTTTTGTTGCACAACGGTGCACCATTTTTTGCACATAAACATAAGTAACATATTTTACAAGGGACCTATCGCTCCAAAATTCTTGAACAACCATACTCGACCGAACTCGAGAGAGCTCTGATATGGATACGCGAGTAACAAACAACCTGCGTGTGAACACAACTTAGAGCACATCTTGGTACATATCACAACTTGATTGAGTGGTGGAATTGTTCCATTATGTGATCACAGTAGGTTGCTCCCTTCCTGTGAAGTCTTTGAGCTTTGACACGGATATAGCCAAATCTGTAAAATAATAAGAGCAATCAGTTGCATAGAAACTAGAGCAAGTCAATTGATAGTACTACATTTTATCTTAGTAAATGAAGTAACCTATTAATGGTTTTAAGGCAATTTGAGCATCAACATCATGTTTAGAAGCATCTGGTTCAAACTGTTCGATGTACACTCTAACAGTTGCCCCTGCAGAACCAGTTCCCTGTAAAATAAAACGTTGCAATCACTTTAATTTTATGCCCGAATTTCCAAGAAGGTAAAAAGAGACAATGTGGAAAACAAACAGATGCCACGTACTGATAAACGATATATAATCCTTGATCCGTCTGTAAAAACAAACCGAACACCTTGTTTTGATACCACACTTCCGTCTACCTGCACATCTAAAGCAGATCAGAACCGAACAATTGCAAGGAAATTGTGCATTGCGGTAGCTTGTCCTTGAATTAAAAATGAAAAAATGAATATGATACAAATGTACACAATGTTAAACTCACAGGATCGGTGTATGTAAAATCATCTGCAAACTGGAGGACATAACTTCCTGTAGATGAACACTTTCCACACTTAAAAAAATAGTCAGGAGAGGATTAGAAAAATTGAAAGAACGTGATTCCTGAAACTTACCATACTTATCACCAGCCTTGCTCTTGGATACAATATCTCGTAGGTATTCTATCATCTTATTGGCACCTTCAGATTCACATTCCTATATACGGACTTATATTTGTTAAAGAAACATTACACTTAACCAAGCTCAGAATATGTTACAAAATTGAACTCCAATTGCAGCAATGATACCTACCTCGTAGTCATATCTAGAGAAGAAATTCCTTCCATAAGTTGCCCAGTGCTCCTTCACAACGTCCGATACAGAGATCAATTTCTCCCCTGGCTTCTTGTCTTTGTTGCGATGTGCAATAATAGAAAGCCAAGCTAAGACAGCCCTGTAATTGGAAACCATTTGGATGAGGCAGAAGATTATGCATAAGACAGTTGAGGCATAAAATGTAATACATGTTTTAGTTCTATAGGGCCACAACGTTACAAACATCTAAGCAATTTGATTAAGTTCTATTCTTGGCAACAATTCGAGGAGAACAATGACGTTGTTGGTCTCAAATGCAGGTGTCTTTCAGAATTCTAATAATTTCAAGATACATCAAAGTAGCTAGCCTAAAAAATAGAATTGAATAAATTAACTTAAATTCACAAAAACATTTGGAATATCTACCAGATGCCATCTTTCTCACGAATGTGGTCAGAACCTGTTCCAAAACTCTCTTCCCCGCACACTGACAAATTTCCAGCATCCATAAGATTCCCAAAAAATTTCCAACCAGTGGGGACCTGAATGCAGGGTCCATCTTTTGTTATTTGAGAACTATGTCTAAAAATATGTGAAGCTTAATTTCATAATTTTAAGGAAGAGATTTAAAAAAAAAAAAAAAGAATAAAACTTGCCTCAAAGAAAGGGAGGTTCAGTTTTTCAGCAACACGATCTAGAGCACCACTTGTCGGCATTGATCGAGCAAGACCCTGCAATTAAAACACAGAATATCGATACTTCTACTCTACAATGACGAATTCATAATACTTTGTGCATAAAATTTCAACCTTCACACCGTTCTTGAAGTATGGAATTGCTTCTGTATTGGCTGCAATAACTGCTACAGAGTCTGAAGGAGTTACAAAGAAACTTCTTCCTAGAATCATATTTCTATCACCATCCCCTGAACAAAGATTGAATACATGAACCCCATTTAATAAACACACACAAAGACAAACAAAACATTGTTGCACAAGCATACGTCAATCACATCTTCTGCAATGTCTAAAAAATGGCATGTTATATACCATGTCAACACTTGAACCACAAATACAGCGTTTAGCTTAAAATTGTTGGTTACATTCAATAAAAGTTGGAAATAAAGAGTAAAAAATGTGGTGATATATCCATCCAAATATTGCTAATTTCCATTTATTTCATTTATATTTCCCAGACAAAGAACTTGTTTTGAGCATTTTCATAAGCACTTTAAGGGGAGAAAAATAAGAAAATGAAATGAGTTTCTCCCTAAGTTTAAAATTAGCCTATGTACAAGTTAAAATAAAAATTTAGAGGAGCTATACGAAAAACTTCTACAAATTTGGTTATGAAAAAACTAATTTTAAATTTTCTTATTTTTCTTTCTGAGATTCGTCTATGGAAAAACTCGCCCAAATATACTCAAAGGCTAGAATTAGAGTAGTATTATCAGTACTGGTTTATCAGAATATATAAGAAATACAATTGAAAATATTTTATAGCTTTTAATTATTAAAAAAATAAAAAATAGATAATATTACCAGGGCTATCTTCCAATAGAGACACATACTCTAAAAAAAATTAGCTACTTAATAAAAAGCTGGCTACTGCATTGATCTCACATACCATCACTGGCAGCTCCAAAATCAGGTCCATTTTCAGCATACAGAATGTTTACAAGATCCTTTGCATATCTGCTCAGGAAACATTACCATCAAAACTAATGTTCTTATATATGAAAACAAAATGCAAACAAATAAAGCGCTACACTCACGTCAGATTAGGATCAGGATGGCCGTGTCCAAAATCTTCCAAAGGAATTCCATTTGAAATTGAATCCTACATTACATAATTAACATCCAATATCAATAACTTCACATAAATTTGTACGGGCCCTAAAATAGCTGTTGGAAATCAAGGAATCTCCCTCACTGGAAGGAGGACTAAAGTCCTATTTTTATTTCATTCATGTAATTTGAGATTACTAGTTAATTATGGGAATATTCTATTTATCATTTCGTTTTTCGTTTTCTTTCTTTATAATGTATCTTTACTGAAACTAAGTAATACAAAGAGGAAATAATTTTCTTCATACTCCGTTCATATGGGATCAATGTTTGTTCATCACAAATGAAAACCAGGTGCAGCCCCGTGTCTAACAGATGCACCACCCCGAAAAGGTTGATCAGCCTCTCACAACTCCCAAAAAACTAATCAAAACCCATAAAATAAGTCAATCTCCAATAACTCACTTTAGGGGGAGAGCATAACCAAAGCTCATCTTTGGGACCCTCCCATCTCTCTTTCTATATTCCTTTATCTACCCCAATGCAAAGTGAAGAACTCAAAGTTCCAGAAAATTCTACCCAATCAGAAAACCTAAACAAAAGCAAGTCAAGGAGGAGAATTAGAAAATAGACCTCAAGGCGAATTTCAATTCGTTTCCCTAAGTTTTCAACATGAGATAATGTTCCTTTAAAAATTCAGTCACCATATATAGACCTAGATCAGGAGAAAGTCATAAAAAGTAACAAAGGTAGTGATGCAATTGATGATCTTGATATGTTCCTTCTCTCTCGCACAAGAAACAAGTTAACAGAGAGAATTGGAAAAGAAACCTCAAGAGGAATTTCAATTTTTTGCAAAAGTTTCCAGCATCAGATCTCATGTTCCTTTGCAAAGTCAATTTCCATATGTGGAGTCAAATAAGAAGAAAGCCCCAAAAAGTAACAGGGAGGGTAATGATACAATTGATGATCTTTATCTGCTCAGTGCTTTAAGGAGTTAGGAGTTGCACAAAGCATCTTATATTAAGTTATCTTTCATATTCTAACCTGTCCCCATCTTAGGGATCTTTAATTACAAAATTGGAACATGTATAGGTTCCAAAATCAGTTTTTTAAATCTGAAAGATCAGAACTAGAGTTATTGTTCAAGAGGAAATGGCAGCACTGGATGAAAATAAGACCCAGGAAATTGTTACTGTTTCCAAATGCAGAAGAGAAAAAATGGGCAATTACAACACTAGTAATAGTGTGGTAAATCAGTTCATGTATTATTCAAGAAAAGGGATACCTTGATGTTGTATGTCAAAAACTATGCCATATATACATCTGGAAAGGGGACATTATTTTAGAAAGAATGAACATCAAAATGTTGAGTTCTATGCAAATGCCAGTTCAGTTGAGGATACGGAGTCCATCAAGGGTATTGTACAATGGTGTAGGGAAATTTGACGAGATGGAGATGCAAGAAACAAACGGCAGTGGCTAAGAGCAGTGCAGAGGTAGAACATAAAGCAAGTGCTCAAGGTGTTTGTGAATTTATCTAGATAAACTCTTTAGTGGCATCAAGTCAACCAGCACCATAGTTCGCAGTCGAATCCAATTCAACATGATAAGATGAACGATGAAGCACATAAGGCTTGATACAAACTTCATCAAATTAGAAATCGAAATTCGGACATTTACGGTACACTACATTCAAACAAAATTACAGGCAGCAATGTGCTCACAAAGGCTTCGTTAAAATCAAATTTTGACTCTAATGTTGACAAGCTGGGAATGACTAATATCTATTCCCCAATATCAGAGGGAGTGTTAGAAATCAGTACGAAAGTTTTATGGGAATCACCACATCTCATTAATTGGAAGGATTACAGCCAACTTATTCCTGTTTTCATTTCATTCCTGTAATTTTTGGATTTCTAGTTGATTCAGAAAATATGTTATTTATTGTTTTCTTTTCCATTTTCATCCTTCTTTCTCTATAATGTATTTCTTCTCATATGAAATAATATAGAGAAATATTTTTCTTTTTCTGTCTGCTTATAAGAATTTAAAGGAGGAGTGGAGGACCGTACCAGACTAGCACCAAGTTTATCGACGAAGATGGGTTTAGCGTAAGCACCAGTAACTGCATGCATGGCATCAAATATAAACCTAAAAAAAAAAAAAACACAATAAATTTAAATACTACAGGATTCTCAAGAGCCTAAACATTATAACCAGCCATGACATGACTCTTGAGTTGGGATTTCCCTACTCTCTGTTAAGAAAAATAACATCCATAATTTGGAAAATCTAACTTGTTACTCTTAATGCAGCACCATTAAAATTTTAGAGGAGCACAAAAGGATATACAACAGCATGCACTGTAAGTACGGACAGAAAAGGCTAACCTCTTTCAATTACAAATAAGGTTGACTCAAAAGAAGTGGAGTACAAATAAATATCAAGGGGAAAAACATACAAGATCACAAGATCCTTTTAATGATTCCATATTTAATGACCGTATCTCTCAATAGATCCTATTAACGATTCCCCGTTTAACGACCGTACACTAAAAGGAATAAAATCCAAAGAACATCCAACCTCAAATAACTCAATATTTGCAATATTTAGGGAACAAGATGACTACCTAAAATCTGGACGTGAAAGAAGACCTGTGATTAGCTCAAAATCAAATACTGTCTGCAGGGAATATAACAAACGAGTTAATAAATTAAATAAAAATCACAAGACTGAGATCTAGTTCAAGTGATATATTCTATTACATTATAGTGGTATGTAACTGAAAGATTATAACGATGCAAACAAATTATTTTCACCTCAAGTAGCTCCAGATAGTCAGCGACTGGGTCTATTACTTCCACACTGAAGCTTCCAAATTTTGTTACCCCAACTTTTGATAAGTCAACATCAGGAACTTCAGCTATCTTTATCTCAGAGATCTGCTTCAACATAAAACATTTAACCCCAATATCTAAAACACTTTATCATTGACAATGAGAAAGGATTATTTATCTGGAAGATACTATTCTTACTAATGTCACTTCCAAATCATTTTATAACATCTAGTTTTAAGATAACTGTTTAGTCTTAAAAGTACAAAAGGTTGGCCGCTTCCATGGCTTGTTAGAGCAACTTTGCATATGAGCAAAAAAGTCTAAAGTCCCTACATTGTAATGCAACAGCTTTAAGAAAATTAATTCTTTACATAAGAAGACATCATTAAATTAGTAATGATACAATATTATAAGATCAAGATTAAGCTGAACTTTCATCATACAAAAGACAACCTAGGTACAAGTCAAACATTTTAAAGAACAGAATGTAGGATCAGAATAGTAAGTCTTACTTGAATAATAATGAGACACTTACCGACAGCGTGTTTCCATAAATCTTGTCAGTGATGGATTCTGGTGCAGGTTGTCCACTGCTGTAATTAAACTGGAGTAGCAAAGCCATTTATTAGAAACACAGACTGACAGATTTGCACACGAAATCTTAGAAATTGGCCACAAACATCTTCAGAAAAAATTATGCTTCCACAAAGCTGCAAGATTGCATACGGATTACAAAATTACCAATCCCCAAACACACCCCCACTATAATGAAAACCAGAGTGACCTCTGAATCATAGGCTTTTCAGAGTATCAACCAAGGTCCTCACCCAAGTTTAAAATACAGTAACTTCAGCAGTAGCTATCAGCATTAGTCAATGCACAATTTGATCAATGGAAACTTAATGGATGAGAGTAACTAGAAAAGATAGTCACCTTAATACCCCAATCATATTCAGGCCCACCGGGATTATGGCTTGCACTCATAATAAATCCACCATTTGCCTGTTAAAATTTAAGGAAATCAGAAGAAATGAGCAAATGAGCTGGAAAGGTTATGCTCATTATACGCCAAAATATTCCAGGAGAAAAAAATTTAACTCGCTTGCCTTTTGCTTTCTTATTACTGCAGAAACAGCTGGTGTTGACAAAATACCTTCCCTGCATTTGAAAGAAAAAGAAATACTCAATTTCTATTAATACCTCCACAGAAGTAATTGTGCATTGAACAATAACTCGTACACTAATCCAACAAAGCTGTTTTAGCCTAATGATTCCATTCACTAGAAGAGCTCTTGATTTGGAAGAAAATTAATTGGAAAAATCAACCCATATAGATACTTACTTTCCAACCAGAATTTTTGCAACACCATTTCCAGCTGCAATTTTGATTATGATCTGTAATGCACCATAAACAGCTGTAAAAATCAGAAACAAAACGATTCTCTAAATACAAAATTCACATCTAATTGCTATTGTGACACATTCAAAAAATTGACCTGTGCAGCTTCCCGATTAAAGTATCGACCATCACCTCCCAACACTAGCAAACCATTCTTGTAATCCTCCGGAGGCAATGAATTGAACAGGGCCTACAGATGGACGGAATTTTCACTTACATGCAAAGCAAAATGCATAAATCGCAAACAATCATACATTAAATAGAATTCTACAAACCTGGATCCAATTTGCAAGGTAATTTTCTTGCATAAACACTTTCACCTACAAAACATAAATGCATGTAGTTGATTATAAGAAAAACATTACTCCCACACTGTAAATGCTTACTTGTAACTGTGTTCCTTTATTAATAGCTTTCCAATGTGCTACAGTCAGTTAACAACCAATTTTCAAACACTAACACAATTCATATGCTACAAGCTTTCTGATCGAGCATAAACAAACCAGGAAGAAAGAAAATCAAAGAAGGATCTAATTGATCACTTTGATACATGAAACTCAAACAAAGTTACTGTAAGCAGAAAATGAGCGACGAGATCCTTCAATATCGTTGCTTCAGATTACTGGTGTTCCATTGCTAGACTAAACAACAAGGAAACCAAAACCCCGCGAGGCAGCTACCTTCTTCCGAAGCCCACTAGTACCAGTCTTCTGCCCCTCAATGGGTTTGGTTGGAATCGAATTAATCTTGAAACAACAAAAACATAAAACAAAATGTCAGATTTTAGAACTTGAGAGCATTAATATAAACAAAAGGACAATGCATGAGGGGAGAAAGACAGAACCTTAATGCCTTCAGGTTCGGCAACGGTTGTGGAAGGGGGTGAGGATGCTGACGTGGCTCTGACGGTTGAACCGTAGCGAATTCTGAAGGGAAGCTTTTGAGGCTTCAAGGAAGAAGGACATGGGAGGAAGGAGGAAGGTTGGATTTTTGAAAGTGGGGCAGTGGAGTTTTGGGGTTTGTAGGCAGAGAGGATGAAGTTGTCAAGTTTGGAAGAGAAAGCCATTGATGGGTGTGAAGGAAATTTTTGTTCTCTCAGTTTTTGTGAGAGCAAAATGAAGACTCTGATGGTGTGCTATGTGTGAGTGATGAGTGATTAGTGATGTGATGATTCATGAGAGAGAGAGTCTCTTAACTGTGATAGGAGCAGCTGTAGATGCCACATGTACGAAGGAACACTTATCTTGAGATTCAACAACATGTGAATGTTAACTGTGAAGTGCTTTTTTGGCTCTTCCCATGATTTTTGCGAAGAAGGTTACTGAACATCTTATGTTAGATTTCATAAAGAACGGTTAAGAATTATTGATTCGGATCCATCTTGATTCTCGCAGCCGAAAACTTAATTCACGGATTTCCATGCATGCGTCTTTGCCTTCAACTATTTTAGTTAAATTTGAGTTTAAGATTGCCTAATATTCTGATTCAATAAGCTTATAATTACTAATTAGAATACACGGTTTAAATATCAAAGACTTTCACTCTGATTAGACATTTTACATATTTTCTTCTTCTATACTTTGGATGTATATTTTACGCAATACACCTGTGATTGACTAAAATTAGTAATTCAATCATTTTGAATTAAATTTCTTATTCTTATTTGTTTTTCTTAAGTAGTTTAATTCTTTCAATTTATTTTATTATATTTTTATCTCCATATTAAAATTAAAGAATTTTAAAAATAAAATGTTAATAGTTAAAAATAGCCTTGTGTTATAATTTAAAACATATAGTAGAAATTTAAAATATAATTTATAGTAAAGTATATTTATTTATTGTAAGTTTAGTTATAAAATAATTGGGATGTTGAAAATATTTATTTATTATGATTTTTAATTATATAAAACGAACATGATAAGGTAACAGGGAAGTTAAAATATTAGTTAAAATAAATTGTCTAATGTTGACTAAGTTTACAAGATATTTGGCTTATAAAAATAATTTATTTTAAAATATTCAGAAAATTTTAAACATATATAAGAATACAACATTGGTTTGATGGTAAAACTATTAGAGAATGAGAGAGATGTGAGTCTCCCTATGCAATAAAACTAATCATATTAACCGTTAAAAGTATATCCAATGTAAAATATAAGGCTCCCTTAATAGGTTTTATATTATTTAAATAGATTCTACCACTCACATCATTTTTTAAATTTTTGTGTTATTTAAGTAAATTTTACCATTTACATCATTTCTAAAATTCTCTTACAAGTTTTGCTTCGATGATCAAAGTGTCCATAAATTCATAGTTGTTTTATTTGCACTTCAATTTTTAACAGCTTAAAAAATGTAATTTAATTATTATAATTAAATATTAATTTAATGTATTATAATTATATAAAAAAATATATTCTAATCAACTGAAAAAAAATATTAGAGAAATTTTAGAAACTCCTGTAAGATTATACTCTGTATTGATAATAATTTTAACAATGTCACCAGTAATTTTTTTTTCTCTGAAATTGGTATGACGAAGACTTACTAATCATTTAAAATATAATTTTTATTTATAAGACCTAGGTCTTAAATTTAACCATTCACCATATCATATCACATCACATTCGACTTACTAATCATTTAAAAAGTAATTCTTATTTATAAAACTTAAGTGTTAAATTTAAACATTTATCATATCACACTCGAAAATTCAAACAGTTTTTCATTAAACTTAAATTTTAAATTTAAGACTTTTGCCAAGACTCTAGAAGATATTATTACTAATCTTATAACAGCTACACTTTTATCATTTTTATTTACAATTTTTATAACCTAAAAAAATAATTTAATTGGTATAGTTAAATATTGATTTAATGTCATTCTAAAGGCATATCATTGGTATTGAAAAATTATCTTTTATTCTTAACGCTCTTATATAAGACTGAAGTCATAATTTTAATACTTTCATCAAGTCACATTAATAAAGTTTCTTATGATATTAAAATTTCAAATTGAAGTCTCTTGCATAAAAAATAATCTAACAAAGTGAAGAAAATCACAAACTAATATATCCCTGTGAAGATGCAGGTCAAGCAAGACATTTTGAACCAGCAAAATATCGTAACAAACTTGTTCTCCTTTTGTTGTTTATATATATTTTGCTATTTAACATTTTATTTGAATATTTGGCAAAGATAATAATGTTTACTATTTCTTCCAAAGTGGAAATATAGGACTGTAGAAATTCTTGAACAACGAGATTTACATCGCGCCCGAAAAAGATTAAATAAATAAAACAACATAAATTTAACACATCTTGATTTTTCTAGCACTCCAAATATCTAACATAAATCTGCCCGAGTTTTCCAGGTAACTTTGAAGTACCTTTCTCAGGCAGAGAAGAGAACAAATGCATTCATTTGATTTTTTTTTTTTTTCCCTAAGTAAAGCCCGGTAAGATAGCTAGCTCTTTATCCATGTGTGATCTTCCTCCTATTGTCTACAAGAAGCTAAAGAATGTAAATATACGAATCAGCACCTTGAACTCTCTACATCATTCCCTTGGTAGATTAAATAGTATGAGACAAAAATGATCACCTGCAAATCAGGAGTTCCAGTAATTGGACTTCATTCCTGTTCCCCTAGGTCCACAGAAGTTCATTACTTCAGAGTTGAAACCCAATGCCACAACTTAGGTTCAAGATATTGTAGAATTTGCGTCTGTCTCTGTTTTCTCTAATTCGTTATTCATAATATTTAAAATGTCATTTGGGGGACATTTGTCTGCAGGGTTCTTCGCAGATGTTTGGCAGAAGCATTCAGGCCAAGAATTAGTATAGAAAGACTCTGGAGAAACACGCTTATGAGGTTCTCCAAAGTTTGTTTTGAGCATGACCTTCCTAATAGCTTCATCAAAACCAGCTGTCCGCCCATTCTCCCTATCGATGAAGATTGGGGCAAGAGATTTTCTATCAGGTCTGATAGTAGTACGGAAGCCATAATATAGACGATGTCCGAGGAGATTGTTGGCAAAGTTGCTAGGCCCATCATAAGTTGGCATGAAAATGTCAGAAAGAAGACAGACCATGTAATCCACAGCAGAACCTGCCAATCCCCTAGTGTTTTCAGCAAGCTCTTCAGAGTGCTCCACAGAAGAATGATTCTCAAGTCGAGGGAACAAACTTCGAAATGGTTTCATAAATCGGTCCCCTCCAAACAATTCACCAGCTGCAAGATATATCCTAGTAGAATTGTCAAAACCCAATGCACGCAGAATAAGACCAACCTGCAATGAGAAGGAAATCAATGTGCAACGAAACATTGAATCACATCATAATCTGAACAAATTTGAAATTTGTTACCACCAATATACATGTAAAGGTTACTTTATTAACAAAGACCCTGGAAAAAAATTAAAGAACAACCAAAGCAAAACTACTGTTCACCTCCTCGGGAGTCAACGGGCATTTCCCAATAGCCCTTCTTTCTTTATAGACAAGTCTTTTAGGTGCAAAGTTTTCTTCTCGATACTTTTTCAAAATCTTTTGCTCCTGGGGTGTAAATATATCAAAGCATCTGCGATCACATCCATATTCAACATGAGTAATTTAGAAGAAGCTTTCTATATGAAACTTTATAGGGAGGGGGGATTGAGTTCACTTGTCTACCAATAAAACAGATTTTTGGATCATCACTTGCAGTACATATTAGACTAGAAGTAATATAAATATGGATTATTACTGTTCAGTCTTTTGCATTACATTACGTCACATCATATATTATCAAATCCATCACACATTAGAATCTCAATTTTTCTGTTTCTCCTTCCTACCTAAATTCCTATAACTTCTGCACATGCTTGTAATACAAACACTGACAAATACTCCCATAAAGTAGCATATCCATGGTCTAAGAATTTAATGACATACCATAATTATAAATATGTAGTACAGTACAGGAAAAAACTAGAAAAACATTCTATTTCTTGAACAAAAATATCCACCACACATCATTAACTAGGACAGACTTCAAACTTTGGAGCCAAAGTCTGTTTTAAAAAACAGTAGCTCTGTTGTAAAAGGGGAAACACTTACAGGAGAGAGTGCTCTCCTGTTTCTTGATCTTTTGATCATATTCAATAAAATTGTCTTCTATTTCCTATTCCCAAATTCTTGGTTCCTAACAACTGGAGTTACTGGTATTCACTTTGGATGTTAATAAGGCCAACCCTTCCACAAAACATAATTTGGATTTTTTTATACATACTTCTCCTTATTGATAAATATTTTGCACTCAATATTCCTTCAAAAATTTGTTTTCTATATCTATATTTGGTCTCGTTCCATTTAAGGAAGCAAACAGTTCTAGTGGTTGATGAACACTTGAAGCTTTATGATCCTCAATCTTTTGTTTCGGTTCTGCTCAAGCTTTGTTCTCAGTTTTAGACAACATAAGCACCGTGTTTCAAACTCCTGATATTTTTTATTTTCTCTCCATTGGTATCTTCTGCTATGGACATGGTGGATCTGCTGATATGAAAAGAAAAAATGCTGGTGGAAATAGGAGAGATGGATGACGGTAATTACTAAGTTCTTGAAGACCCTAGAACATTAAAAGGCTTGCAAACTGCAAATAGTCAGAAAATACTGAGTGCCTGCTTTATCCCTAAAATGTCCGATTGGCTGATAGTAGAAAAATGTTGAGTCTTGTTCAAACGTGCCAGTTAGATTAAGAAAATATCATACATTTTTCTTCAAAGTATGAAAGGAGCATTTTGAAATAGTGATACTACAATACAAAGGTAGTCTCTTTTCAATCCATCATTAAAACACAAATTGATGATTTTAGAATTGTCTGAACCCAGTCTACCATTCACCAGATGTTCACAATAGCAGTTTAGGAAGGAAGCATGAAACACTGGCACCATCTGTTTCAATTGTGTATAAAGTAGCCCGTTTGAAAAAATGTCCTACATAATTGGGTGAAAGCCTCCTCCTTGTCACAAGATTACAGAAAAAAATTATTTTAAGTACAAAAAATTCAAGAAAAGCAGTAGATCAACTATGTCTACCCAGGGACCAATGGACAGACAAAAAGTGTGGATCAATTCAGAATTTTTTGGTAAATAGTCCTAAAGGAACAACCTTTTCTTCCACTGAGACACATGCTGACCACCTCTCAACTCAACCTGAAGAGTGACGCTCACTCATTCATCTTTTGTTATAAAATCAACCTTACTCCAACCCACCCCTCAACAACACCTTCATCTCCTTCTCATAGAACAATGCCTCTAAATTAACCAATAGGACGCAATTGTAGTTTATATATATATATATATATATATATATATATATATATATATATATATATATATATATATATATATATATATATATATCAATACAGCTGGAGGAAAAAAATAGAAAGAAACTAAGTTATTCAACACCACGTTTATAAGAAATCAGCACAATTTAACAGGCTGCAAGAATTCCTAGAAAATGGCTGCAATGCACCAACAAGATTGCCAAAGCTCATTAGTTCAATTTATTTCAAAGAAAATATCATGTTCTTGTCAATTTTTCTGAGAGAACTATTAAAAGATAAGCAATTATTTATTCAAACATAAATGTAGCCTCATAAAAAGTAGAAAATAAGCCATTAACAGAGAAAATGTGTACATAACTAGTCATATATCATATATACATGGAATCTGGTTTCTAACAAGATAACAAGGAAAATCCCACAGATATTATATAGGGTTTTTTAAAGGCTTTGGCATAAACATCCATTGCTTTAGATCAAAGAAAAACATGCATTTAACAATTGATATTGTAGAAAACAAAACAACAGTTACACAATATTTATGTCCCATGTAAAGTCAAAAAACATGTAGCAAATAATAAATGTAAACATAATTGTCCATTCCAACCCAGATAACTTACCCAGCAAATGCCAACATGTCCATCTCGAACCGAAGATGTATAGACATAAAGGGACCTTGTGTTCGAAGCTTATCTACAATTGATTGACTTAGCTTCATGATATGTGGCTTGAATCTTAAAGCATGATAGTTGACTCTACACCTCAACCTTTGGTACTCAGGATTGTCAATTTCTTCAGCTAAGCGGTGTGAAAAGGGAGTAAGATAGATCGCACCATGTTCCTTCATCTTCTTCAAAGCATCATTAGTATACCAACTTATAGGAGCATCTCTAGGAGGACGAAGCTGTGCCAAAATAACATTTAAACATACATCATCCAGAAAATTGAAATAATTTCGAGCTACTTAGTGATGACCAAATTATTACTCTACCTGGAATGCCTTTATTTTCTTTTTTTTGGCATTTTTCTGATTTTCTGGAATGCTCTCCACAATCTTAACATCATACCTCAGTGTTTTGATGAAATGCTCAACATCATAAATGCCATGGAAACCGCTGCATGTAATGAGAAAAGAAAGGAACATATTTAGTGTAGTGTAAATATGACCCATAAAAAGTTAAGAATCAAGTAAACCACTCTCAAGAATATACTGAAAAAGGGTTCCCCATTTGTATCTTCCACTAAAGGTACATTTATTTCAACTAAACGCATGTTTGGGGAAGCTTTTTGTTAGGAGTACCATATTGAGTAGAATGATCTATTTTAAGTGGTACTAACCCTTGAGGCTCTTCCACTTAAGTCCTAGCAATTGATGGTACAAAAAGGACGACCTACCTATAGCTGGATTAAAGTGCAAACCGAATACTGAAAGATGAGTAAACTTGTCCAAGAGATAAGAACTACCACTGAGTTAGTGTCAATAGTGTGAGAGTCGTCGTAGCTTCGGACCTTAAGGGGCTGGCAATGTTAGGAGTCTTATATTGAATATGATGAACTTAAGGTAATGGACTAGTGTTTTGGGTTAAGTTCTCCTCTTGTGCTTGAGTTCCAACACACTTTCAAGGAAATAATCACTTTTTTTCAAAAAATCTCTTCCGAAGATGCCAAAAATAAGTGATTGTTTCTTCAAAAGAAAAATGCTAGTAAAAAAAGTATATTTATTATTAATTGAAAAATATTGAAAATCACTAAATTTTGGGTCTTGCTTCTTATTTAAAGAGTTCTGCTTGTGATTTTGTAGTTTCCAATAAATTTAACCAATGATGAAGATTGTGTTAGAAGGAATGTATTAAGAAAGTGTGTTGCCAGCACTCTTCTTTAAAATAAGTAAAACCGAAGATGCACTAAAACCAAAAGGGGAGGACCAATTTGTCACTACAAATTAGCTACAGAGGCCTCATGTTCAAGGGGTAAAAAGTATTTATCTTCTTCCCAATAAAAAAGATAGTCCTGATCCAAAAGTAAATAAATGCATAGTGCAGTTCAGAAATCAGATACGATTTAAGAGTCAAGACAGTTACCTGTCGTCATGCCAAAAAGAGTTTGCATCCAACTCGGGTAGCACTAACGTAGCATTCATGATCCGTGCTGCAAGAACAGCATTAGATATCTACAGCATTGAAATACTAGTGTATCAGTATATCAACATCAATGTGTATATAGAATAGCACCACCATACACATAGCAAGCCTCATCCTATCAGAAGCATTAAATTCACCTAGTTTAGTAAGAGACGCAATGCAAATACTTTGCAGCTTGAGGGAATGCACTAAACCAAAAAATACAACAATAATCCCCACAATTCATAAAAGTATACTAAAGTTTACAGTAAGAGCAAAAAGGTACAAACCGCACTCCGCTGTTGATTCAGTCCACCGTTACATCGAACACGCAAGTAGCCATTGCTCTCATTCGGAGGAGCTGAGACAAAACATCAAACACAACATCAGAAACTTCAAGAACGTTACATCCAGATGAAAACTACTGCATCAGAAACAGTCTGTAACTACAAGAATAGATAGATACGAGGCCAATGAGTTCGCGGAGTAGACGACGGCCGCCAACCGCCGGAATCAGCGCTGCTCCAGAGCTCTTCTACATGGATCTGATAAACAGCGAACGAAATACGAATAACAAATCGTCAATTTCATTTCACAAAAGAAAATGTATAAAGATGCTGAACGAAATTTCATCGATTGGTTAAATTTCGTTCAGCGAGTAAATAATATGAACTGAATAACTTGCAAGAACCTCGGAGCGATAGCTGGATTGAACATTGGAAGTTCCGGTTGAAGAGAAGAACAAGGATAGCGTGCAGATCAAGAGCACCACAACAGCAAGAGATAACTTCACAATCATTCCTTTCATTCCTGAGCCTCCAGTGTGCCTCCCATGCTGCCTGTGGAAGCCAGCTCTACAGAAAAAGAAAACATCGACGGTTACACTCAAAAAGAAATTCAACATCAGAGCCTTATCGAACCGTACCTCCTCATGGTTAAGATTCAACAACTCTGCTATTGTTATTCTGCGGATTCAGCTCTTCGAGTTTAAGCTTCAGTGATGAATCAGGGATTGGAATGGTGATTGCGGCTGTGGGTGTGACTAATGGACCCTGCCGGCGATCTGCAAAGTGGCGGTTGCCGTGGGATAAAGAAGATGAAATGTAATCACCGACATAGAAATTATTACAAAAAAAATTAGCTTCCACGAATCGATTTGGGCCAGTATGGACTTGTTTTGGGCTATGAGAATTGGGCCTAAACTGGCTCGAGAGATCAGACGAATTCTTCTCCACCCCATACCTTCTTTCTGCACCCCTAAGGTAAGGAATTATTTTTTTCGCTATTTTTTTTAGAGAACCCCCTAAAGTTCCGACGAAAAAGGTTAAATAATTTTTTATTATCTTCTTTTTTATTATCTTAATTGAAGTAATGAGCCTCCAATAGGGAGGGCGCATTAGTTCAACTAGTCTCATATTCTTCAAATAGATCTCTTAGTTGTTGTGAGGGTTGCCCAAAGACAGTATATAAGGCATACTCAGTAAAACTTACAAGTAAACCAGATATAGAGATGACAATTAGGGTTGTTGTTTCCATTATTCTAATTCTCAAGTTTCCAGATCACAATAGATCTATAGGATAAGATCTTTATATTTACAGCGGAATGGTATCTACAGTGAATACAAAATTATACGTATATCCTTACCTTAAAATTGGAAAAATCAATATTATTCTCTATCTTCTTCATCTCCATAACTCTCATCCGTCGTCTATCATGTTGTCGGCCACGTCCAAATCTTAAATTAAAGTTTCAAACAAGTCCTAAGTAAACAATTATTGATGTTTATTAGTAATTTGTGAGTGGTATTATTGATTAGAGTAGTTAATTTGGTGATTGAGAAACTGTCGACGATGAACGACGACTTTTACGATTTAAGAGTTTGATAATCGGATGGGGTGTCATCCGGTTGTCATTTTGCAAATGTGAACTGGATGGGGGTGTTATTCGGTTGTCATTTGCAAAACAAAATGACAACCGAATGACACTCAAGGTCATTTTGGTCATTTTAATATGGGTACTTTGGGAATTAATTTTTTTATGGAGGTGCAGGAAGAAGGTATGGGAGTGGAAGAAGAATTCATCGAGAGATTAACGGAAGACTGCTGCTTTCGGACACCTTTAAATTTTTCGAATTTGTCTAAAATATTTTTAAAATAATATTGTGAAGACCGAAATACCCTTAAATCTTAAATTCCTCTAATCACCTCTGTTAATTTCACTTTCCTACCGTGTCACCTCCAAGCAGCTCCAACATTCTGTTTTACACTTCTTTGGGCGATTTTGTTCCGTCATTCATCAATAATAACATATTTGGCAATCATTTAAGGTACGCATGATGTATTAAAGAATTTGTAAAATATTTAGGAGAATTTTGTTCGCATTGTGATTTGAGAGTGGATTGTTTTTCATATAAAATGAGTTACGGAACGGAGTGTTCCAAAACTGTTCTCCGAATCCAGATGACAGTTCCAAAATACCCTGTTCTGTAATTCATTTTATACAAAAAAATGAGTGACAAAATGGAGTGTTCTGAAACTGTCTTTCAGATCTAAAAAATAGTTCCAAAATATCCCGTTCTACAACTTATTTTATATGAAAAATTAGTTAAAAAACGTGGTGTTCCTAAATATTTTTTAAATCCGAATGACAGTTATAAAACATCCTATTTTACAATTCATTTTATACTAACAATCAATTGCGGAATAGAAAGTTTGAAAATTGTCTTCTGAATCAAAACTATCCACTTTCTACCTAGTAATACCTAACCGCCATTTCATAAGGATACATTTAGAATATTTTCAAATTTTGGAGATACCGGACTAAGGCTTGAAGGTGCAAGAAGAAACAGTCTCAACGGAAAGATGGCTTCTTCCTACACTTCCATAATTCGAAAAATACAAAAATATTATTCTAAAATTTGATTCGAAATATATAAAAATATCATTCTAAAATTTGTATTCTAATTACATAATTCGTTTTTATATTTTTATTATACAATATAAAATAAATATTTCAAAATATAACTTTTTTTCTAAACAATATAATTTAAAATATAAATCAAATTATACAATTCAAAATATTTTTGATTTTAATATGAAATATAAGTTTTTTATATTTCAGATTGAATAATTTAAAATATAAATTTTCGTATTTTAAATTTTTTAATATGAAAAAATAAAATTTAAATTATACAATTCAAAATATTATAAGATAAGAATGATACAACTGAAAAGATTGAAGGTAATGAAAAGATATAAATGATATTTTTAGTTCACAGGAGTATGGAGGTGAGATGGATGAAGAAGCCATCCATTGGGAAATAAAAGAAGATTGGATCTTAATAAAAAAAGTTTGGCCACAAAGAGATGCAAGAATATCAAATTCCCCTCCTCTTTGTGTGTCTCATTCACCCTGCTTTTATGATTAAAATGTAAGGGAAATTTTCAATTAACAATCAAATACTTAACAGTACTCACATTCCTTTAGTTTTAAAATACATTTTCTGTGATTTATTATAAAATAACATATTTTCTATAAATATTTATTTTCTTATAATTTTAATAAATAAAATTCATCCACATTTACTTCTCTTATTTTATCTAAAATTATTATATTGATTATAAATTAAGTGAAAATATAAAATTTAAATATTTAAACTCTTAAAGCATAAAAATAAATATTTTTATAAAAACAATGGTTTAATTGTTATTAAAAATATCGTACATAATCTGTAAAATTGTATACGAAAATTTATTTTAATATAAAAAATAAATATAAAATATATGATTCCCATTTACATAGTTCGCCTTATAATAGATAAACATAAACGTCCTAAGAAAGATGAGAAGAATTTTTCAATAACTAAATCATTCCATTTTTATCTATAAATTTATTTAACTTTTTTTTTGTATTTTTATTTAGAGTTTTATTTAAATTTTAACAAATCTATCATTTTTAAATAAAATAAAGAAGATAAATGTCGTTTTGTTAAAAATATAAAAAAAAAGATGAGTGTTATTTTAAAAAAACAAAGATAAATATTTATTTAAAAATAAAAATATATATGAATAATATTTTATTAAAAACATAAAATAAGTGTATATTATTTTGTAACTGAGTGTAATTGTGATTTCAAATAACCTTATACAAGATAAATGCAATTTTCCAAAATATCAATTTGAAAATATGAAAAATATATTACCATTAAGAAGATAGAATAGGAGTAGTGTGTTGCTTCTAAATTAAAATGAGAAAAGGAATAGTGCATTGTTTCTAAATTTTAATAACAATATAAAAATGCATATATTAAAGACGTAGTTTAATTACACTAGTCGAATCTAGTCACAGTGGAATAAAGGTGGTTTTTTTTATGGTTGACTAATACATGATTTATCTTAGTAAAAATATATTTACCACCTTGAAATAGTGGTTTATAGGAAGAATCGTTTCAAAGTTGTTTCTCTTTTTCCAAATATAAGATGTGAATAAATATGTGGAATAAACAAATTGCAATTTCCAAAAGTTTGTTGACTTGCCATAAATGAGTTTATTTTTTGACTTATGGAGAAATTGGATATAAATGAATTTTCAAGACTAAGAAGAACTTCAAAGGCAAAATTAATAACTAAGATCTATATTCAGTTAGAATATATAAAAAAAGTTATAAAGTATTATGAATATTCAATCAAGATTCTTAAATATTAAATAATAATCTTACTAAATTAAGTTAAATATTGTTTAAAAGATAACAAAATATAAATATATGATGCTATTTAATTGAGATTTTGGAAAACTAAAAAAGAATCATTTGATATTTAAAACTATACAAAATTTAATGAATTATTTTCTTTGGATTTCTATAGATTTTATATAACTTTTTTTATTTATATGTGTATATATTATTCACACCAAATAATTTCTTCAATTTTCTATTCCCGTTCAGATTTTCTTAATATCAATAGTGACATAGTAGAGTTCTCTTTTTTTAAGTTTAAACGCTCTTTTTACATTCAAGTAACTTTAATTTACTATTATTTTGAGTTATTAATTTTCACAATTAATTCATGGGTTATTATTATTATTATACATGATCACTTTTTTAGCAACATAAATTAGACTCGTTTATAATTAACGAGTTGAGAATTCTATTATTAAAAAAATTATGACAAACTATTACTATTTTTTTCATAAATTATTCATAAAGGGCCTTTTTGTATAGATTCTGTCGTTTTCACGATAATTTATAACTAAAAAACAATGTAAAACTGTGCATATTGCCTCATATTAATTATATTTTTTCATTTACTTTATTTTAATTATTGCAATATTGAATTAATATATTCAACGCTTTTAAAACTTAAAAAGTACATTACTTTTTACCATTAAACTTAGTATTTATATTGATTGTAAATATATAATCTTATTATGTGAAAAAAGTCATTTTGTTGGATATAAGCTTTTCTTAAAATGATAAACGGTGACTTTTTAATTTTTAAAAAAGTTTATAAAATATTATTAAATAAAAAAAATATTTTTCAACTTTTAATAAATAAATGTTATCACGAAAGTCATACAAAAATAATCATTTTAACTAATTTTATATTTTGTTTGAGGTTTAAGGTGTATGATTTACTTTTGTTATAAATATTTAATTATTTTGCATATATTTATTTTATTTATCCCACCTGAATTAACTTTGGCATTTCTTTCTTAAAATCGGTTAATTTAGGTTTAGACCAAAATTGGATAGATTATATTTAGCAAAAAGGATAAAAGTGATTGGATTACACTATACATTGTAAATTTCGCTATTGACCTCACGGTGTCAATTTTACATAATAGAAAAATTAATTTAGTATCTACTTAAAATTAATATAGGCAATTGCTAATATACATAATAACGACTAATATTTGTGCAATTATTAAGTTAAATTTTATAAGATGGAACAACTCCAATCTGTTTTTGAAAACATGATGAAACAAGTTTTAGTGTGTAACATTGTGTAACTAGGGTCAAAGTTAAATTAATGCAAGTTGAATTATTGATTAATATGATAAAGACGTAGAAAATCTTTTACAGCATATTCAACAAAATGTGGTTAATATTAATGGATATATTGTTGTCCTTAATTGTCTTAATAATAAATAACTACAAGTTGAGTCTATATATAATAAAGTATTTTTTTTTACAGTGGTTTTTAAATTTATACAATGTAGATTTGACATGGTAAATTATTAAACATACAAATTATAACCTAAATTTAACATTTGAAAGTGTATATGAATGATCTTTTAGAGGACATGATTTGTAATGTCCAACCAGAATATTTTCAACAAACAAATGTATGTATTATTTTATGATTTGTAGAAGTCATTTTAATCAAGTTGTACATATTTCACACATTTATTCTTAATGTTAAATTGATTAATATCAATGCAAAAAATGATAGATCAATAAAAAATTTCATTTAACTGCTTGAATTGCTAAAAATAAATTGTTTCATTAAGGTAATACACTATTAATACGTAAGTATGAGACAAAGAATATATTTTGGCCATTGTGTATATAGAATACAATAAGATACGTGTTTATCTTAATGATTAAATCTTTTAAAACAAATTAAATTGTTGCATAAATATTTAGAGTGTGGGGCATCACAATACAAAATAAAAGATAATTGTGATGCTTATAACATTAAAAAATTCCTCTATATTCATTTCACTTTTATGGATTATATAAGTGCATTTTAACTATATTTATGTAAATCACGTAGATATATAAATTAGTTAACTTTAGCTAATGGTGGATATTGATTTGTATAGATTCTTTGAATTTGAATTCATACAAAAATTTAAGGATATAAAAAATGAAATATAAGACATGTTTTAAGGATGGATTCATGAATTAAAAATAAATAAATAACTACTTACATTGAATAAATACAACTCGCACATTATCTATGTTACATAATTAATACACCATTAATTAATATGTCTCATTCATGTCTTATTAACAATTAATGATTATTTATCTCATAGGTTTCTGTCTTCATTATAAAAAAGTTAAACGCAAACTTAAATTTGTAGAACAAAAGTATAGTTTATTATAATAATATTTTTATTATTCATATAAGTATAAGGTATGTAATGAGAAAATTTGGAGCATGATTACTACATTGTACATTGACTGCAAACTATAGTCTGCGTGGAATTAAGAATTCTCGAGAACAAGTAATACTATACTTTTAAATTTTCTTAATTAAGTTATTGCAGTTTTAATTTTTCTATAATAGAAAACTGATATATATATATATATATATATATATATATATATATATATATATATATATATATATATATATATACATATATATATATATATATATTATACACATTTAACCCTTTTCAAATAGTAAGGCGTCAGTCACATCAACACCTGAAAATATCAGTTAAATGAAAAAGAACCATTAGTTTACTAGAACTTTAGTGAGATTAAATGAGATGAATCTATTTGTATCACTGTGTAGTTAGTAAAAAAATATTTTTTATAACGAAAATACTTAAAAAATATTTAAAAAATACACAACATCCTGCATCCATTATCGTTACAATTAATATACATCAATATATTTTACAATTGTAATTTTTGAGTGACATATAACACAACATTCTACACTAATTATATTCCGCCATTAATGTAATTTTTTTTACATTAATTAATTATCAATATTGAAATTTCTTATTTTCTATATTAGTGACATATATACAAGTTAACCAATATAAAATACTTAAAAATAGTCCATATAAAAGGTTCTCATTCCAATAATTCACTATTGCAATAAAACTTCAAAAATAAATAATAATAATAATAAGTGTTACGCGAAGACCAGTTTAAAGGAAAACAGTATTTTATGAGAATATTTTATAAAATTCTTTCCTATCTTTCGTTGGGAGACAATGCAAAACAGTTGTCGAAATCAAACTCATTAAGGTAGACAATTTTGTGTTTTGAGGAATTAACGCGGAAACGAAGTGAAACAACTATTAGGCATATGATTTTAGCATCATTGGGTGATTGAAATTAAAAATTGATTTGATTTTGATGACGCAGAAGATGGTCGTAGGATTAGAAAGATAGAATTGAAAAATAATAGTAAGGGTGATAAATTTTGGCCTCGCATGCAGGTGTTCCAACAGCACTAGAACAAGGGCATGCAACGTGTCGACCCTGGACAGGATCGTGGTTCTTTCACACGACACAAACGAACGGATAATTAAGTTACAAGGTCGAAGACCCACTAGGGTTCTGAAACGTGGCCATCTATCTGTGACTGGACCTACACCTTAATAACCTCCCTATCCTACGCCCATCTACTGTCTAATACTATAATCCCAATTTATCGATAAAGAAGAAAGTTGAAAACTTGATTTGATTGAATTGACTGTGTCCGCAAAATGGGAATCCACACAAGGAACGTAGACTCACTTCAAGCTTAGTTAATGGAAAGCATGGCCTCAAAATTTCGATGGCTATGATATCATATGATGATGAAAGTGAAGCTCGTGATCAAATTCTATGTATGCTGATCGACACGTGTATCGCTGCTATCTTTTCACCAATATTAACATCACAGGCAGTATAATTGCTTGATGTTGCCCTCGCAACAACCATAGACCACTCTCTTTTGGATTTGGTGCAGTAAAAATATAACAGAGAGAGAAGTGAAAAGGGTGAGAGAGGTGCAGAGAAAGATCAGAAGGAAGCATGGGAAGAGGGAAGGTGGTTCTGGAGAGAATACAGAACAAGATCAATCGCCAAGTCACCTTCTCAAAGCGCAGAAATGGTTTACTGAAGAAAGCCTTCGAGCTATCTGTGCTATGCGACGCTGAAATCGCTCTTATCATCTTCTCCAGCCGTGGCAAGCTTTTTCAGTACAGTAGCACTGAGTAATTTCCCTATTTCTCTCTCATCTACCTTTCATATTAGTTAATCCATTCCTAGATTTTTCTTTTTCATCATGTTGCTACCTCTGCTTCCAGTTTTTTTTTCAGTATTGTGCATAACTTACGTAGTAAAACCCTGAAACCTGTGAAGGTTTCGGCTGTTTTCTTCTATTAATTGGGGTGCAGGGATCGTTGTTAGGGTTTCCAATTCTTCATCCACCCCCTTTCCCTTTCTTTTTATCATTCAAAGAAAAAATATAGCAAACTCATACGAACACTATATATCTCCTTGATTATATGAATTAAAGAGGTCGGAGTTGAGTAGTTTGTTGAAGGGTAATTGTTTATCGCATGTCCAAGATTCAGTTTCCTTTTCTATCTGTAAAGGAATGTTTGCTTTCTTTGAACTGTTCTTAACAAACATTTTTTGTACTAATCCATCAAACATTTTGTTGTCTCATAATATTTTTTTATGGATTTAAATTCATGATAATTTGAAGAATACTTTTGAAATAGTTTAAATAATCCTTATACACGTGTTTGTGTATGTATGTGTATGTCTCAATTCTTATGCATACTGATGAATAATGTCTGCCACATTAAGAATTACAAAGTGACGCTTATTTCAGCAGAACAGTGTCATCCTTTAAGTAGTATTTCAAAAGTAGCATGTAATTAGTCACTTGTAGAAAATATCAACTTTAGATAGGATCCCCATGTGTAATTATCATGCAAAGAATGCATCGGGAGCTAGAAATAGTTTTTTTCCCGATTAAAATAAACTTGTACTCATTTATATATCTTGGTAGCTGTGCAGATCTGCTTGTTCTTTTCAATTAACATAAAAATAATTGTTAGAACATAGTGTTTCTCATTCTTTAAGACATATTTTACTCATAAATCCATTATTAGTATTCAAATGCCACTGCTGCCCAATTTGATTTGTTTTTGTTTATCAATGAATGAATCTGTGATTACATAGCTTGTTCAAATTTAATCATTTCCTTAAGAATGAATGTTCTTCTCAAAAAATTTAAATTAAAAGCTAATACCATTCCTTAACTTCGGAGAATTCTTTGTTGAGATAGCTGTGCTGGTTTTGATAGTTTGGATTGTTTCGTTTATAGAGAAGCAGTGAAGCCACTATTTCTGTGGACAAATTCTCCCCAACCCTTTGAGATGATAGATATTGTAGGTCACACATATATGTAGGGTAAAGGCTCTTTTGTTTGGAGGTGGAGTGACTGCAGTTACGACTCTTATATTTTTTTTTTACCTTTATTTTTTCTTAAGGTTTATTTTGTGATTGGCCCGCTCATAATCATGAATAGATTTCGACATTATATTTTGTTTATAGATGGATAGTTAAACAGGAGGAAGAACCAAGATACTATCCCAGACTTAAACAAAAAAAAAAATTACTGAATTTCAATAAAATAATTATCATTTACTTACTAGGTTAGGGGTCTTGTGCTCAAATATTTTAGTGAGCATGTATAAAGTTAAATTTATCAAAGAGATGATGATACAAGGATCCAATGGGGGCTGAGTAAAAAATCCCTTTTAAAAAAAGAAACAATATCATACACTGAAGATATGGAACCATCTGGCCAAATTAAGTTAATTGAGCATGTTTATCTGTGGGTCAATGTTACCCAATTTTCATCACTGAATTACTTTAGGAAAATTGATATGCCACATCCAACTAAATAGACCACACCAAAAGTGGATCTCTCTTAAAAAAGGCAAAAAGCAAGGCTTATTAATGACTTGAGAAGTTTTATTCTTATAAAATAATTACCAAAAAAAAGTATTTACTTTTATTTATTTTAATTTACAAGTATTTATAGAATAAAAAATGAAAACAATAAAACATTGTTTCTGTTATTTTTCTTTAAACATTTAAAAATAAGAAACAAATTGAAAGTAAAGTGAGAGTAATTATGAAAAATTTTAAAAATCAGAAAATGATTTTTTTATTAAATCGAAAATCCCTAAACTAATTACATTTGGATATGGGTGGAATATTATTGAATTTCATTACTGAATTTCAATATGAGAAGTTTAGAATTCTTAAAAGTCACATCACACCCTCGCCATAACTAGTATTCCTATCTTCTTATTAATGAATGCTTAGTCACAGTTTTGTTCTAAACAAAACAGCTTTTGAATAAGTTAAAGTGGACATGACTAATACATATACATCACATTGATTTGTGATAATACACTGTCCCGAGACTTTAATTTATAGTTCTCATTTTGCCTCCAGCTTTCCCTATTTGAAATACTTTTTTACTGACTATTTATGAAATTAGAAAGTTATTTATTAGTAAACAACTTTTTAAATAGCGTTTCAACTTTCAATCAAACATAAGCGATGCTTTTAGGGTTCGTTTGTTACAGCTAAAAGTGGGGAGGAAAAAAGAAAAAAATACTTGTTTGAAACAAGGGAAAACAGAGAAAAATATGAGTGAAAAAAGTGGATCTACCTTTATTGATTACACAATGAACTTCTACGTTTTACTTTTTTTAAAGTCATAATCAATTAAATTGATTATATTATTTTTTTATAATAATAACAGTAGTAAATAAATATATCACTTTTATCTTATTTTTTTATCATGTTGAATCAAATTATTTTATTTCTATTATCTTTCTAGTTAAATAATCTATTTTTATTTATTCTCACACTTTTTCCTTTTTCTTTCTTCTTTTTCCACCTATAGTTGACTCACAAAATTGCTATTTAAATATGAAAATCTTGATATGATGTTTACATATTCTCAAATGAAGAAATCATACAACCTAGTTGCTTTGTTTACAATTCTACGTATATAGCATTAAAGCAATAATGTTATGTTCACTCTTATCAGCATTAACAGAATCATTGAGAAGTATCGTCAATGCTGCTTCAACATGTCTCAGACAGGCGACGAAGCTGAACATCAATCGGAGCAGGTTTTTTCTCTCCTTCGTTCCACCTGTAATATTGTCTTCCGAAAAATTAGAGGAACACATAATTAGAAAATTGTGAAGCTAATTTCCATGCCAGTTCTCGACATAGCGATTGATATAATGTGTAAATGCTCCTTTAATTTACATAAAATGGATAGTATCAACAATAACATTGCACCTTACAGTGCTTATATCAGGAGCTTTTGGTATTAAGAGTCAAGCATGAATCACTCCAGCGAACTCAAAGGTAAAAATTCTGATGAACGCACAATTATGGAGAAAAAGAGATATTTTGTCATGTCAAAGTTCTAGAGGACATGCACTAACTTAGTTTGTTTCTGTTTGTGTTTGAAGGAATCTTCTGGGAGAAGAGCTTGAGCCACTTAGCATGAAAGAATTGCATAACTTAGAGAAACAACTGGATAGAACGCTTGCACAAGCTCGGAAGCACCTAGTACTAATTACAACTTTTTCTTAATGGTTCTTTTAACTATGTTTACATTTTCCTTTCAACTACTTTAATCCAAAATGTGGATATAAAAGGAAATTATTACAATATAAAAGAAATAATCTGTTATATTGAAAATAAAAATACTTTTAAGTTCTCTCTTTCAATTGCAGTCACAGAAGCTGGTCTCAAGAATTGACGAACTACACGGAAAGGTATGTAATTATTTGATCAAATATTGAAGGTTGCTTTCGTTGAATTTAATTTGCTCCATCTGAACCATTCATTGGCTTAGTTTCTCATGTTCCCTTATCACCAATAGTCACTTATTTGTGGTCTATATTATAGTATTTTTTGGATGAGTTTTTTTACAAACAAATATACTTGAAAAATAGAAAAAAAAATATAAACTAGAATTATCTTCTACATAAATAGTAATTTATTTTGTGTAAAAAGTCAACTTTAACTTATATATAAATTAATTTATATATAGATTTTATTTATAGAAAAATTCATGGAAACATATAGTTGTGCACTAAACAATTCACGAACATATATATGCCGTAGAAGCACACACTTATACGTATAAACTAAGGACCAACTTTCACCAGCAGAATATTAGATATTTATTATCCCAAGAAAGGTTGCATGCATGCTTCCTAAGTGCTGCCACTTTTTAAACTTTGGCTATATCAAATTATAAGTTGCCCTACAACGAATCTAATTAAAGTCATAAAGGATAAGAAAGTATAAAGAATCATCATGAGAAGCAGTTTTTGGCTGATAATAAAAGAATCATGAGAAGCAAAATTATTTTATGTTATGTGTTTGAAAATTCATGTTTCCAGCAAATCAAAGGAGAAAGATGATTAATCATAGAGCAAGAGTATTTGAGAAAACTTTATTACAATTATTTGTGGGAAAAAAATTTAAATAATTTTTGTTCATAATAAAAAATTAATTGATCATATAAACTAATTTATGAAAGCTTTTTCATGTTAATTTTCTAAAACTTATTTTTTATTTATATATGTTATTTTATTTTATAGAGAAAATAAGTGTATATTTATCTTTCAACTATTATTATTTAATAAATTTTATTAATCAATTTTTCACGTATTTCTAATTTTTTTAATATAGTTTTATCAATTCATTAAATATCTAATTCCCTTAATTGCATAACTAGCCATTAATTCCCATTATCTTCGTATTGGTAGGTGCGCAACCTGGAGCAAATTAACAGACATTTGGAGTCTAAGGTTAGCCATTAAATAATTGAACATATGAATATAGTAGGGGAATGCTGTATAATTGTAACAGTTTATCTGATATGGCCTCTTTTATGTGCATTTTCAAACTTTATGATGCAGGAAATAGACAAATGCACTCAGATTTATGAAGATTCCACTAATCAGTTTGAAGCTGGAACAGCAGGGTGAGTACTTCATTCTTCTTTACTCTTATTACTTTTTAAATTATGAGTCATTCATCATGCACTTCACTTATGATACATAGGGAATTTTGCAAGCATGCATGCATTTTTATTTATGCAGAGATCTTAATTAACTTAGATATAGGAGGAATTAGGGCAAAAGGACATGAAATCTTTTTGCAAGGTGAAAAGAAAGATGATCAAAATTAAACTTTGTTTATGATAGAATAGAATGTCATAAAGAATTTTTGTTGTTGCAGTTCATTGCGGCTTCAGCAGGAGCAAATTATAGTTCAGAAGGACTGATAGAGGCCAAATCAGTCATAACCAGAATAACCAATGGCAGCTTTGGATAAAATGGCCATATACTTAATATTCATTGCTCTTGGTCGTGTGTACATTCATGGCAGAAGTTGAGCCTCCATTGATGACAGTTTGATTTAGTGTATGCTTGATTGAAGTGATGATTTTAAAGGAATAATATTTTTATTTTTATCGGATTCATACAAAAGCTTTTTAAGAAATAAAGACTTGATTTAGTGTTTTGATTTACAATCGCAAACTTGAAGTAGTTTTGTTGGTTTGGTCAATATGGCTTCAATATGATTGAAGTAGTTTTGTTAGTCTGATGATTTGTGAAGTGTTGGTGTTTAAAACTGTTTTTTCTTTTAGTGAGATGTACTAATATAAAAAGGACTTTTACTTGAAAGAAAGATTATTAAAAATTTAAATGTGAGTTTAAGTCTCATTAAGTAAAAATAAGAATATTAAGCAACATATCAGAGAAAAAAAATGTGAATCTCATTTAGCTTTTATTTTTGTTTGGAGATCTCTTTAGTGATTTTTTCATTGATTTTATAAAATCAATGGTGATATTAGAATGGATGATTCTTTGTGATAACGAGTTGAGATAAATTATTAGAAATCTAAATATAAATACAAATCTCACTTTGAGTAAAAATAAAAAGAATAAACACCATATAATAATAATAATAAAACTACAAACTCATATCCTTCTCTTTTAATATAAACTAAATATCTAATTATTGAGATATAATTTTTTTGAAGGCATTTAAGATCCAATTTTGTACAACTTAAAACAAATAATTTATACCATAAGCAAAATAAATACGATTGCTACAAGAGATTATAAATATATTTAAAAATTTTATTCTTCATTTATTATAAAATTTTATCTTTTTAAAAACTTTTAATTCTTTTTAATTAGATTGGACGTTTATGTTTGTTAACAATAATTTTATATTTGAGAGGATACCACAAAATATATTAAGATAGATTAAATAAAATTTTGAATCAAATAATTTCTTTGTTCTCCTATTGATTTTAATTGTCGAAGTTTTGAAAATAGTATAAGAATAAACATATATAAATAAATCATTATTTGATCATATTTGCAATCATTTTCTACTAGGATTTCTTTTATATCTTTTTTTTTTTATTTTTTTTATTCAAGTCGAACATGACATCAAAGTATAAAGAGACGTTAGGTAAAAAGTATTAAATTCTAATTCTTATATATATATATATATATATATATATATATATATATATATATATATATATATATATATATATATATATGTATGTGTGTGTACAATAAAATATTCTTATAAAAGTATAATATTTTTATATAATGTATTCAAATTACATATAAAATCTTAAAATTTAGAAATATGATAAAATCATACTTTTAGATTTGGGAAAAGTTTTTCTCATATATAACATCACTTAGTATCTAATCAAATACAGTCATCACAATAATACAACATTTAACATATAGTTTAAAAAATATTTAATATATTTCTTCAAATGATAATTTTTAGGATTGATGTATAAATAATAATCGGGTTAATTACATAACTTTGTTAATATTTCATTTATGTTTAAAGTAATAAAATTAAAACATTTGACTACTGGGTGATAAAAAAATTATAATACGACGTTAATAATGATGTTAAAAGACTTATAAATAGTTCATTATGTGTAAAAGAAATCTACTAACATACTTTTTGGCATACTTCTTTAAGACGTTATGATATCGAAGGTTATTGAAACTTCTAACGTTACAAGTTAAAATTATTATATAAAAAGTGAAATCCTTAAAATTTTACCATTCTTGATAAATTTCTAATAACAAAAATGCTTGAAAAAGTACGTTATTATTTTGTATGGTTCATCACAAATGAGTCACGTCAATGAAAAAGTGTTTTAAAAAGTATGTTATTTTAAAATATATATTGTGAATATTTTTATTCCCCAATAACCAAAACCTTATCAGCAATGTAGTTAGGTTACTTTTATTAAGAATCAATAAAAAAACAATTGCTTTTGAAACTATCCTTCTTAAAATATAATTTTTTGTTTTTTTCTCAGATGAAAATTTAACTACGTATAAAATTATCTATAATCAAATTAAATTTATTAACTTAATATAAAAAATTGTCTTTCTGAACTTTTATTTAAATTAAAAAAAAATATTTCATTTGCTACATATAAACAAATCACTCTGAATATATATGTATATTAATTTTAAAAGTTACATATTATATTAATATATATATATATATATATTGGAAAAATAAAATTACTCTAATATAAATTACATCATTTAGTATCTATTTATTTATTACGTCTTTTAAACAAACTTGTTCTTATATTAAAATTTACTAATGCATAAATAATATAAAATAATTTGATACATCTTTTATTTAAATTAAAATTGTTATTTTCAAAATATAATAATAATAACATATTCGTATTATCACTATTATTTAGTTTTAACAAAATTTAACATAATTTAAAGAGTTAAATCAATACAACTTTTTTTATATAAAATTAGTGAGAATTTAACATCTAATCTAAATTATACGACTGTAATTTAATATATAAAATTGATTTTCATCGATTCCTATCCTTCTAAATATTCTTCTGAAATGTTGGTAAACTTTACGCAGAGAATGTTAGGCCTCAATTCAATAATTGAGATTTGCCTAACCGTGATTGACTTAATATATATTGCCTCAAGCACTCTTTTCTCTTTACAAAATCTACTGTTTCATCTTTCAAGTATATGACTATATATTGCATATAAATTTATTTTACTTTAAATTGACAACTAAAAAAAATAGTAATATTTTAAAATTTTATCTAGACAGAACGACAAACATTCATAAAATCCGAGAGTAGAAGCTTCATTAAAAGTTGGTCATATTCTCCAGCAAATAATTTATTATTACTTCACACATGTAACACATTTATAGAATATTTCGCATCTATAACACAGTAATTTAAAAAGCATTGATATAACCTACATTTAGATGGAAGTTATATGAAAATTTGATATCGTGTGGCATTATTGTTGATCATTTTATATTTTATATTTTAAAAACAATTTATCTTTTTAATTGGCCGTACTGATATTTTGAAAAACAATATTTTGGTCCAAAAAGAAATTAGTTATTGAATTGTTTTGGTTTTAATAATTTAAAAAAAAAATAAGATTTGAGTTTTACTTAAATATAAATAAAGGATAGAAAGTGTATAAATAAAAGATTAAATGCTAATTCATTATTTCATTTATAATTTTATCTTTTTATATAGTACATGCTTTTTGAACTCTCTAGATTTAGTGAATAATCTTACGTTGTATTGTCAATTTGTGAGATTTACCTAAAATTTTAGTAAACTTTCGAAAATATCAAAAGAAGTTTTAGTTAATAAGGATCCTACCTCATTTATGAAAACTTTTGGAAATGTCAAAAAGGAAGTTTTAGTTAATAAGGATACTAGCTCATTTATGATAATGAGTTAGTTTTTTTGGATAATTAATGAAATTATTGTTTAAATATGTGGAAAATATAATAGTTGGATTCTTATATATACATGAAATATGATTTTGGAATAAAATAAAGTATATATCATATTATAAATACTTTTAGAGTTAGATATTAATATATTTGATTATTTGGATATATGTTCGAAGTTATTTTGTTGATTATTTCTCTATAATTAAAAGAAGTCAACTTATGAGTTTTGTATTATTTAAGTGATGAGTTCACTCAAACAACATCCACTAACAAAAATACACTTAAACAAACTCAAGTTGTAGTGATTATTTTTACTATTTATTGTCTCTTAAGCTACAACGTGCATATTTGAACAATAAATAAAATATCTCAAATAAGAACCTATAAATGGAGAGATAAATCTATATAATTTTATTTTCTTATGAATTGAAGTGATATATTAGTTACTCTAGTAAAAAACATGGTTGGTGGTCTTGTATGGGTTATGAAATCTTAAAAATCGTGCAACTAGCTTAGGCGATAGTTGACAACGAAATGATGAGTTTTATGTTTTTTGAAGCTTGTTGGAAGTGATTTAGAAAAAACATCACTCAAGCGTCGTGGCAACGAACAAGCATGATAAGGGGTATTCAACAAGGAGAAAACAAATTCAATTCTTATCCCTATATATTATTGATGATATAAATCATGGGTGATATATATATATATATATATTATATTTTATTGACGATCTAATCATAAAAATTATACTATTATATGATGAAAAGTTTGTAGACACAAACACGTATCACTTGTGTGACGTTAATTCAAATTAACCCATTTTTATATGTGATCATATACCATTATAAATAAAGGAGAACAAACAATCTTAAAAACAATAATAATAAATTAAAATATTTAAAACTAATCCAATTTTATATAACGTTAACACTTCAAAAATTATAACTTCAAGAGAAATAATAAGTATATTGGTGTGACATATTTTATTTTTTTTAATCATGCAATTTGTATTATATATTACTTTTACTCTTAATTATGTTTTCTCATATTTTGTATTTTATGTTTTTGTTTAAAATATGCAAATTTTAAAAAATAGTTCTTTTATTTTTAAAATAACAATTTTAAAATTTAAATGGATCTACCTATTTAACCCATCTACTAGTGGTAGAGTAAATCAAATTAATATTTTTAATTACATATTAAATGAATCAAACTATGTTCACTCATTTAAATAGATCAAAATGGATCAAACTCAATTAGCTAGACAGTTCCAATTTTGACAGTTGTAGTATCAACAATAAAATTAGATAATAATAAATAATAAAAAAGGCTGCGTATTTAAAGTGTAGAATCTTAATTAATATGTACATTATAAATTTATTAATTTTAATATTTTTTTAAATATCCTTAGATGATTTCTAATTTCTTAACGTTGCAAGAAAATTAATCCTATATTAATAAAATAAAGAATGCGCATTGTAGCAATTTTTTATATTTAATTGTGTTTTTTTTTTAATTTCTAAAATTTGGAGTAAATTTGTGATTTTTTATTTAACCATACAAAAGGAAATTCATTTTTTAAACACACTGACATGGTTGAGGTATGAACTTACATAAATTTAATTATTAAAATCTTTATTAATGAAATAATTATTAAAATTAATATTCAGTATATAAATAATTAAATTAATGCAATTTAATAAATTAGTATTTACAAACTTTAAATATAAAAAAATCAATAAATTATTTATTTCATGATTATAAATTAAATAATTAAAAAAATAATATAATTTAAATTTTCAGGAATAAATTCGAAAAATATTGAGAAAAAGCAAGGCAAATGGCAGTTTGAATTCGGGTCCTGTTGGTTGTTAAAAAAATTAAATGAGAAACAAAATCTAAAACTTGTTTTTTAATGAAAGTGATGAAAAAAATTATCACTTGACACTTTCATCATGTTACATGCATCCATTTTTAAGAGCCATTGTCATTATGCATTTTTATAAATTAAAAGGATTTATTTTAAATATGTAGAGACTAAAAACTTTTTTTTTTCTTTATTATTTTGTGGAGACTAAAACTCATCTTCTAGGAGTGTTTCTTAATAAATATATTTTGATAAACTAAACCAAACTAATTAAGCTGGTTTTAATTGTTAGATAATTTCATTTCAAATTCAAAACAATCCGATTAAAATTGATTTATATTTCAAATATTTTTTTTCTCCTGAATCAACTTGATTGATCAATAATTTTTTTAACTTTTAAATAAACAGTAAGTGGGGACGATTCTTCATAAATATTTATAAATTAAACAAATAATAAGATAAAAGTAAAACATATATTAATAAATTTTAAAAGACGATAATACGAGATCACTCTTACCAATTAATTATTTTGGTGATAGTAAAAACTAAAAAAATACTTTCTCTCAAAGATATTTTCTCCTGAAAGTATTTAGCAAATAAAAATCATAAAAGTGGACATTTATTAATTATTATTGGACTATACGACAAGAGTTAATTTCCACCCAATCTAAAAATCTAGTCTCAAACCAAATATATTAATTAATTAAATGGCTTTTTTTCCTATTCTGATATAGTTTTTCATATTAATGTTTAAAATGAAAAAAAAAAGTATATTTACTAAAATAGACAAATTTTATCTGTTAGATAAAATTTTAAATTAATAAAGCTTTTCATTTAGACATCATTTGATAAAATATAACATATTAACCATTTTAATTAAAAAAATTAATTAAAATTATTTTTTTAATATAAATTTTGAATACTTAATTATTATTCTTTTAAAATTACATTTTTCTTAAAGATAAGATAATAATAATAAAAAAATTATCGTGGTCGTATTTCAGGTTGTCAGGTATCGCACCGTAACATTTCACTTTTCTTTTAAACAGAACAATACAAATCTCCATGCTTTTATAAATCCAACCAATTTCCCTCTTCATTGCATTCCCTCGCTTCTCTTCTCTCTGTATAAACTATTAAGTTCCACCAAAATATTCTTCTTCTTCTTCTGCATTTCCATTACTCTGTTTCTTGGTTTCCATCGCCCTGATGGCCCACGTTACCTCCTCAGGTTTCTCATCTTTTCCCTTTCTCTCTCTCACACGGTTTTTCTTTTGTTTTCTTTTCTGGGGTGTTTTGTTTTACGTTTTCATTACCTGTTATCGTTGCTCAGATGAGGACGTTGTTTGTTGTGTGCGTTGAAACTGTGTGTTTTAGCTAAAGATGGCATCTTTGATGTTCTTCTGGTGTTGGGCTCCCGTTTTTATTGGATTTGTTTGCTGAATCAGATTGGAGTTCTTTTCTGTTTGGCTTTTGTGTTTGTCTGCATGTGTTGCTATATTTTCTTGTTAATGTACGAAGTGTGATTTACGTTATTGCATGAAGAGAAATAAAATCTCGTATATGAATTCTTTATTTTAAAGGCTGATATTATAACACATCAGGCCGTTCCGTAGTATGCTATGCGGTGGTCGTTGATGTGAAGATCCGAATTCTTGGGTGGTTATTCATATTTACATTTTTTTTGTCCTCTTTGTGTCTCTGGGATCTGTTTTTGATTTAGACCGGGCTCCAAGGAAACAGAGAGCATAAGATGTAATATCAATTTAGCCACTTAGGATGTCATGTTATACATGTGAAATGATTCTTCTCTCTCTTGGTATCTAGCATGAGGAAGTTTTTGGTATTCCACATGTAAATACACTAGTAGAAGTCATCCTATTACGAAGATGAATTTTTCATTTTAAAGTATTGAGTGGCTGCATCTTGGATGGCTTACACTTCATGCTGGTACCTTAGCTACTCCACTTGTGCAGGTAAATCAAGCGATCTCACAAATAAAGACTGTAAGGGAAAAGATGGACTCGTTGTTTGCTTTGGTGAAATGTTAATAGATTTTGTACCAACAGTGGGTGGAGTGTCACTAGCTGAAGCACCCGCTTTCAAGAAAGCTGCTGGTGGCGCTCCTGCCAATGTGGCTGTTGGCATCTCTAGGCTTGGAGGTTCATCTGCTTTTGTAGGCAAGGTGTATTTCTCTATCCATGTCATGTGTTATATTGTTTAAAATTAATTACATTTATCTGAATAAGCCTGTTCCAGGACATCTATTTGATAGGAAAATCATAGCTTAATTCTTTGTCATCTGCATTTTAGGTTGGAGCAGATGAATTTGGGTATATGTTGGCTGATATTTTAAAGCAGAACAAGGTTGACACATCTGGCATAAGGTTTGACCCTAATGCAAGAACTGCTTTGGCTTTTGTTACACTTAGAGCTGATGGCGAGCGTGAGTTTTTGTTTTTCCGAAATCCTAGTGCTGATATGCTTCTTCAAGAGTCAGAGCTTGATACCGATCTCATAAAGAAGGTGTCTTTCTGAATTTCTTTTTTGTAATTGCAAAATGTGGTCTAAGAAGGTCCAGATACTCATGATATTGATGGCAGGCTAAAATATTCCATTATGGTTCCATCAGCTTGATTGATGAGCCATGCAAGTCAGCTCATCTTGCTGCTATGAAAATTGCTAAAGAATCTGGTTGCATTCTGTCATATGATCCAAATTTGAGATTGGCACTATGGCCCTCTGCTGAGGCTGCTCGGAATGGCATAAAGAGTATATGGGATCAAGCCGATGTCATAAAGGTATACTTTATGTGCCTGGAAGATTTTTGTATGATATACTTCATAAAGCTTATTATTTTGAAAATAAGCATTCTGTCATTTCCCCCCTTAGTAAACCAGATGTGCTATTTTTATGTTTGTGCAGATAAGTGAGGACGAGATTACGTTTTTGACTGGTGGTGATGATCCTTATGATGATAATGTTGTATTAGAGAAGCTTTTTCACCCTAATCTCAAGCTTTTAATCGTTACTGAAGGGTCAGAAGGTTGTAGATATTACACCAAGGTAAGAATGTTTGATCGTGTTGTAATGTACTTGACTACTACTGACACTTTGTAAATCTGATTATCAGGTTTTGTTTGATGTCCAATCTGTTAGCCTAATAGTGATTGCCTAATTACTATGCAGAAATTTAAGGGCACGGTTGCAGGTGTCAAAGTTAAAGCTGTTGACACAACTGGTGCCGGTGATGCATTTGTTAGTGGCATTATCTATAGCTTAGCTTGTGATCAAAGTATTTTCCAGGTAATTCAGATTTTTTTACACACTCCTCTTGAATCTTGATGCATTTTTTACACACTCCCTGAAATACCACTTGTACCTGCCTAGTCCTGGCCAATCTTCATGTAACACATAATCAAACATCATTAATTATTTTTTATCTTTAATGATTCTCCTAAAAGATAAAAGCAGAACATATGCTTTTCTAATCTTAGTTTTTTGTGGTGTTTTATTAATCTTGTTTCCCAGTCTCTCTCTTGGTATTGAGTACTAGTTAATGGGATAGTACTCTTGAATTGAATTCTGTTTAATATGAAAGAAAAAGAAACTCTAACAGTTAGTTTCAGGCATTAACTAGAACATTAAATTTGTGTGGCAGAATGAGGAAAGTCTCCGGAAAGCTCTGTATTTTGCGAATGTATGTGGTGCCATCACGGTAACAGAGAGAGGGGCAATTCCTGCACTACCCACAAAAGAAGCTGTCTTGCAATTCGCTGCAACATAACATCTTTTCTTTTTCTCATCAAATGTTAAGCTATGGCGCAGTTCTCACCAAGCTTCATGTATTGTATTCTCCTTCTTTTGGGGCCTGTATTTTCCTTATATATAATAATAATAAATTCAATCTCTAGCTATGTCTTATAGCAGTTGTTGGCCACACAAATTAACGTTTGGGTTGAAATGTTGTACATTTGAGAGATTTAATAAGATTCCAAGCTAAAATGAAAAAAATGTTATTATATGTTTTTTTTTCTGTACATCCGAGCTTAAGTGATGTAGAGTTCTTCTCTTTTCTAAGTTATGACAGAAAGATTTTCAGCTAATATGTGTTCATTGATGGATTGAGTAAATAACCTCTAGTGATTCCGTTAAACTGAAAATTTGGTGAATTTGATACGTCAACATATGAATATGACAAAAAAAAAAACAGGCTTAAAAATAAGTTCTACGAATTAGTCTAAAACAAACCAAAATTAGGGGCAAATATAGGCTTGATCTGGTTTTTTAATTTTGTTGACTATTCAACTTTTTTAGATAAACAAAATTTTCCATATAATCGCAATTATTTACCCTTTTCATTACTTTCTAGCTATTCTTTCAAGTTCTTTTGAAAAAAAAAACATGAAATGTATTAAATTTTATTGAATTTTAATAAAATATTTATAAGATTTATATTTTATAGTTTTCATTTCGATGTTACAATATATATATATATATATATATATATATATATATATATATATATATATATATATAAATTAATTAAAGATTAAGTGAAAGAAAGCAATAATCAATGTTAATGAACTCCCATGTTTATTTTTAAGTGTCGTATTTTTATAAAAATTGTGTATATTTAACTTTTATTTTTAAAACTCAAGATTATATTAATTATTTATTTGTTATTTATACCTTTATCTTTTATTGATTTTTTGAATTATATGTATATATACACACACATTTAATGGTAAAAGAAAGATCTGAAATTAAATGAAAAAATTATTGCATTTTTTAGTTTATCTAAATTGATGTTGGAATAAATAATTAAATGATATTAATGTAAGGAACATAGGAAAATGGTATAATTTTATGTAGAAATGATTGAAAGGTGTGATTTCATGAAACTTCAGATAATTAATGCAGTTTAATTTACTCTTTAGTATTTTATCGATTTTTTTATAATATCTATGCTTATTTTATTAATTTAAGATTATGCTGAACCTTCTCATGTTTCATATTGATTTGTGTGATCCATTTTTAATTTAGTAGAAATATATTTTTTTAAAGAAAGAAATAAAAGTTAAGATTTAATTTTGCATTTAGCATATAAATTATAATTCTAACAGTTTAACTATTTATTTCTAAAATTATACTGTCTTTTTTAAAATTATTCTTCTCTTAATTTTCTTTTACGTCTTTTTAAAGTTTCGATGTTAATTTTATCATTTTCTTAATTCGAGAGTGACAATGAAATAATTTTTTTCAATATTAAATTTTAAGTTTTCTTTTCTTGTGTTGGTTACACATGAGAGTTTTTGTTACAACATGTAATATAAAATTGAATAGATGAATTTTACTAAATTTGATTTATAATGATATATTTGATTTTTGAATTCTATATTCTTGGAACAAGTTAAACTTTATTTAACTTTTAGCAATTCCTTGAAGTACACATTAATTAAGGCAAGAGAAAGAATCTAATTATTTAATTTTATTTTCAGTTTTTTTTATGACATAAGTTAGATCTTGACTTGAAATAGAATGAATTAGGATAATTGATGTATTATAAATTTAATCAAACTTTAAAGATTTGAAATAACTTTGTTTCTGTAAGATTAGTACTTGACTAAATGTATAATTAAATTGAATAAGATGTATTTTATTATTTTAATAATGTTATTATATGTAAAAGTTAGAAAATTGATATTTTATTTGATTACGTTGGAGATTGATGGATTAGTTTGATTTGATTTTGGATTTTTTTTTGGTTAAAGTGTAATTGAAGTGATAGTTTATAGTTATCATGATTGAGATTTTAATGAAACTAATTATGATAGAAATTAGATAAAAGATTAAATAGTTGAATTATGATAGGTATTGATGTATCTGTAGGGTGTTATGGACTTAAGATGTTGAAGATGAAATTATACTGCTCTTGATGAGATGTCATATGTTGATATACCAAATTTTGATTGAAAGATAAAACTTTGTTTTTGAATTTTAATATTGTTGTTTATCAATTTGAATATTAAAGTTGTTTGAGTTATGATTAAGTTAAGGGGTTTCGAATTTTGGATATCCATTTTGAGTTAGATTAGTGTTATTTAAGTTTTGAAATATTAATGTATTGTTAAGTGTTGGTTTAAACTTTAAGATATTAGAATCGGTAGAATGAATTTTTGCGTAAGTTTTGGATGTTTTTGAATTTGTTGGTATTTGTCTAATACTTTTGTTTAAGTATGAAATTTTGCATGAATAAAATTGCATCACGCAAACAACTTTTATATAATAAAATTGATGTGTTTTAAATTTGAGAAATTTTATATGTGATAAAAATTTCAAAGATATTATTTGATTAGTGATCATAATGTATTTTAAAATTTTTAAAGATATTATTTAATTAGTGATGTGGGATATAATGTATTTTAATAATAATAAATTGTGAATGACGGAGTGTAATTAATAATAAATTGTGAATTATTAAATGTGATTGATAGTATGTTTATGTATACATATAAGTGGTATTGGTGGTGATATTTTATATGTGTCAATAATTAATAAAAAAAATACTATTAATAATATGATGTAAATATTAAATTGAGAGAATGAATAAAATATAATAACTCATAAAAGTTTTACATATTAAATTGAGGTTGAAAATGATGATTATAGTCAACCTGTAATAATATTTATAATACAGTAAAGATAGACAGCTGAATTTGAACGTTTATTATATTCTAAGAGATATTATTCTTTATGTCCGAACTTAACTTATTATTAATATTCTAAAAGTTATCACTCTATTAATTTGATGTGATTTATTCATGTATTTAATTGTATTATATATTTTATAAAATTATTAACTTATTAATTTATCATTTTTTTACGTTATTATTGTGTTTTGTTGGTGTATGAATTTATGTTTAGTTTTTTGTGATGTCTTTTTAGTACATTTTTAAAACATATTAAAAGCTCTTTTAATATATTAAAATTAATTTATTTTGAAAATACAGTTGAGAGAACACCAAAAACCTAATAAAACTTTTTTGTAATATATATATATATATATATATATATATATATATTAAAAGTAAGCTAATAAGTTATAAATAAATACCTCAACCAAATTAATAATTAATTTAATGATTAAGACATTGATAACGTCAGCCATTATCTATGAACACGGAAAGGCCTAACTATATATTTATGTACAACAAATTAAATAATAACACCTATCAAATCTAAAAAGATATATTAAAAAAAAAAAACGAAACTGCGTATTATCTTCTTCCGCATCATCAATTAGGGTAGGACATTCTCCATTTCACTTTCTCCTACCAAGAATCACATTTTTAAGGTTTAATTTCTATTTTTTTTTTAGTTTTTACGTACTTTTCTCTCATAGTTTTTATTTCTCTAGAATTTGGTATTCCCTCCTAATTTTTGTACCAATAATTATATTGTTGCGACTTCACATTTTCCCTATTTTTTAAATTCCGTAATCACATAAAAAACTTCTACTTTCAAATTATTGTGACTTCAAGAATTTACCATAACGTTGACCCTTGAAACCAAAGTCAGTTGAAAGAGGTAGAACTATGACGAAAGAGCAAACAAAAATCAATATAAGAATCTGAAAATGTGATTATTCAATACAAAAGATAGGGATAGCGATTGTGTCAATTATTGAGTGATGAGGGCGAAAGAATAATTACTTCCTTTTTCAATTATATTAATTTAAACTTTTCAATTATATTATTTAATAAGAGCCGTGTCTTCTATTTTTGACTTTGCTCGGATGTAAGTTCTTTTAACATCTACCCCTTAGTAAAAGTCAAATAAATTATTATTGAGCTTATATATCAACTAGCAATAAGATTAAAGTTTAATATTTCGAGATGAATATGTTGATGGGATTTTTAAATCAGAATATGTTGATGAATTAAATATTAACATATATCCATTATCTAGGAATTGTCCTAACGATGTACATATCTCTTTTTCAGGTATACCCCAATATAAATATAAGCATTTTTCTTTAACTTTTATTTAAATATTCACTTTATTTTATTTTTTCAACTTTTCATTGTTTTTTTTTTAATTTATTTTGGTTATCCTACTTTCGCCATATTTGACTTGTTCATACTGTTTAACGTAACAAACGTGATTGGAAGAGAAATAATTCATGTTTTGTATTTCATCTTTAAAAAACCTCTTTTTTTTTTATTATCTCTTTTGCTCCTTTAATATGCACACAATTTGCATTATCCATTCCGAAAATGCAACAATAATACATTCATTAAATTAAAATGAAAGTAAATTTTAAATTTTAATTTATTAATTAAAATAAGATAGTGTAATAAAAAGCTGTGGCGACTCCGGCTAACGTGCTATGCACGTGCAAAGGAGTAAAAGAATTGAATCATCCATCAACGCCAACTGAATATGCACGGCGTCACACAGCCCATTTCCGCTTTGGGTTCTTCAAACCGCTTTTCTCTCGAACCGGACGTCATTGGATACGGTCCAACCGGGTTGAAGCCGCTGCTTGGAAATCACAGGCCTGAAGACGGCGGCGCTTGCGGCGGCACACGACGGAGTTGTGGAATGCGAGTGATTGGATTCCAAAATGGCTTCGAACCCTTCACTTCTCCCTGAGATCGGACCGGACGGTATCGCTAAAGAAGCACCTGTCATCGGCTACACCGAGAAGGTTCTCTCCGACGCCGTTTTTGTTTCGCTTTGTCATTGCTGGATTGCTTTTTCATTGTTTTTGTTCTTCTTGTTGCAGATCATCGAAGCAGAACAGCTTCAATTGCAGAAGTAACCTCTCTCCCTATTTCTCTTCACTGGGATCTGCTAATTAATTTGTTTTCCTTTTTGAACACTTACTATGTATTTGCACTTACAACATTGTTTGGATTTGTTGAAATCAAATTACTTGACATAGGATCTTGTGTGTGCTATTTTCGTGTGATCTGTGGACAGTTTTGGGAGAAATTGGAGATTTTAGAATAAATTTGTGTAATTATGTGATTCTCCGTGCAATATCAAGTAACCAATGGCTGTGGAAGATAATGGCTGTGGAAGATGTAGACTTTATTTTGATATCTTCTTAGCTATAACCTAGGAAATGACCAGAATGTTTTTTACTGGGATCCCAGAGCGAATGGTTTTAGGTCAATGGTTGAGAGATTCAGTTGGGTTGATGAAGGAATGATCTAATGACATCTGTTGTGAAATATGATATTCATAAAGCTTGAAGAGCAGGTAATATGTTGCTAGCAGAAGGAAGTAAAGCTGATGGTTTTTGCAATGAAGTTTTGGTTGGAAGGTTAAGGTGAACGAAATTCATTGTGATGCCGTGGTTATAACATTAATGATTTTTTCGGAGTGTCTAACTTAACATTAAAAATTTAACTTGTAAGGGGAGGTTTCCACAAACTTATATGTTATAATTTATCTAAACCAATTTTACAAAATAAGTTTGTAAGGTAAGGTTTGTTCTTATATACAAAGTTTGACTTTTTCTCTAGTCAATGTGAGATTTCTAATACACTTGTTTATGTTAAGGATTAGACATTTGGGACATGAGACTAGATATTTGTGTTATGCTGAGGATTAGACATCTTGGACATGATATTAGATATTTGTGGGTGGTACAATACAACCTGATAGTGAGTGAAGAGACCTCGCTAAAATAAATTCTGATATTATTTTAGAAAGTAAACTTTTAAGCCTAACTCAATTTTACAAAATCTGTTTATAAGGTGATATTTACAGTCACTTGTATACTATGGTTTGACTTTATCTTTAATTGATATTAGGATCTCTAACATTATTTCTAGTTTTTTTATTTATCATTTTCATATCATTTTAATTATTTATTATTATTATTCTAATAAAGAAAAATACAAATATTAATAAAATGTTAGGGATATAATTGATTATGTCTTAAGGGTGTCTTATTACCTCATTTTTCTTATTTTTTATTTTGTTTTTCTTGTTTTCCAGCTTTCCATCCTTTTTGTGGTTTGTATGATGTGCCACAAGGTTGGTGGTGGCCGGAAACATATATAGCATTTGAATAGTTGTGTTGTGTTTTCACTATTCTGAACTTGTAATTTAGTGTAAAACGTATAGATAATGAATTAAGACCTGTGTTTGTGTTTAAAGCCAATCAATTGCTGTCTTTTAGTATTGATAAAAACAAGATCTTGGGTAATTTGATCCCTTTTCAATTTTACTGCATGGTGTGATTGATGGGTAACTTCTTTATTTATTATCAGTTTTGATTGCATACTCTATGTAGGCAAACAAGTAACTGGACTCAATCATCTTGACATCTCGTTATTATTATTTTCAGATACATTCAAGAAAACTACTCTAAAATTCGTGATGTGGAGCGTGAGCTTGCAAATCTTTCACTGGAGATGAAACTTACAGCTGGTCCCAAAAAAGCAGGTTTTCTACAAATCATTGTTGGTCTTCCTGGCATCCATTTAGAAAGGTTGTTATTCCCTGGTTATTATAGTGAAATGACTATGCTTTATTTTTTTATACATGATGCATACATTAAGCACTTGAACATTTGAGAAAGAAAATTGAGACGTCAACAGAAAGAATCCGTGTGGCCAAGCTAAAGGAAGAGCAGGCACGGAAGGTCTGACACACTGTTACTTTACTAATCTATATTTTTCTCCTGCAATTTTCATAATATCAAATTATTTGTGGAATTGATGTTATGTACTGCATCATGCCAGTGCCAGTATCAGCTTACTGTATGACTTCTGATCTCAAGTTTACTATTAGCTCAATGAAGTTGCTGGAGTAGATGACAAGTATATAATATGTTAATAAATTTGAACTGTCCATGGTGTGGTACTGAATAAGCTTTTAGGGCCAGAAGTTAAATCAGTCATTGGAGATACATTAATTTCTTACTCAGTATTGATCACATAAATTGCAGATAACGTTATTTGAGCACTTTACCCCAGAAAATGGAAATAAATTTATGAAAAAAAAAAAAAACTCATCTAATCATAGTAAATGAAAGAAATTTATAATTAGTTTTACATAAATAGTTTTCCCTCTTTCTGTTTATGTCTAATGAAATAGGAAGAGTTTACTTTATAAGATATCTGAAGTTTGAACCGTTATTTGTGTAAATATCAGAGGAATTGATTGTTATTACGTTACTTTTTCTTTTGCTCTTAATGCAGTCTAATGATTAAATTAACAAGTTGGGGCACTAAAGTAAATACTGTCTAAAAGGTTATTATATGGATATGGATGAGTGTAGATGATCTGAATAATTTGATCTACAAAATGAATTGGTATGCTAAGTACCTTCTCAATTATGGTTGGCATCTTAATTGTTTGTGCTGTAGGTGTGGGAATCAGCCTCACAAGTAGTAAGAGATGAGGAAGCAATAAAACAAAAGCTGTGTGAAGACTTGAGTAATCTGGTAATTAGTGTTAAATGAAGACATAATATACCACTGTTTAGCTGGTTGTTTGACACTGACAATTTTATACAGGTTCAAGAAAGCAGTAACTCTCAGTTTGCTCGGCTGGAGGAATTAAAAAGAAGATTGGAAGCTTTGAATCCAAGTCGTGCATCAACTAATCCTTATAATGTAAGTATTTTATCACTGTATTCATCATTATTAATTAGATAGTGGTGGCCTCTAAGGTATGAACCTTATTTTAGGGTGTACGCTGCATAGTGTCCTTAATTCATAAACTGTTTTCAGAACTCCTAACTATATGTCCTCCTAAACTTCATCTATAAGAAGCCCCTTTGCTGGGAAACTGATAATATTCCATTTGGAATTGAAATTGGTTGAGATGGTGGACATGTGTTGAGAATGGAAACCTGCTTGCATTTTCTGACTTCTCTACTGAAATGTTGCCTTTTTCACACCATATGTTGTTGGTGCTACATTTTGACCGTGTCGAGCCCCATACATGCTTTTGCATATGCATCTACCAGAGCATTGAATGTTAAATTGTGCACTTGAATTATATTAGGATGGGAGATCGGCAGCTTCTTCTCAGGATAGTACACCCCAGCATGGTTCCTCTGTGCCCAATGCAAAGGAGTCAAATGAAGGATCAACCGAGGGCATTTCCAACCAAAGTAATGGTCAGAAAGTTGCAGTGAGAAATGGGCCTAATCAGCAGCCACATAATGAAAGCGAAGGAAGAAGTAAAAAGAAAGTCAACATGCAATCAAAAGGAAAGCTACTTGGTGCTGTGGCCAAGGGTAGATCTTCAACTCCTGGCTGGACTGGGGCTGGCTTCGATGTAGATGGCAGAACCTGAGAATACTATACTAAAGCAAGATATTACCACACTAAATTCATTTTTGGGTGAGATGTCCATACTTTCTGTGCAAGGTAGGTATATATCCTTCCGTCCTCTGTTCTTGGTACCCATTAACTTGGAAGTGTAATCTTCTTTCTCCAATCAATATTATTTCTGTGACAGTTGGTTGAGGCATGCTGATGTTATATAAATCTCACGTGATCTTTTTAACTAGAAAAAGGAAGTATATTATGTGGTATTTATAATCGAATGCACAATCTGAACGCCTAGTGGTTATAATTATTCTCTTTTTCTCCTTCCTCACAATAATTGAGAGTTCTTTCTTGTCTGGATACACTTCATATATATGTGAATTAGATTTATACAGTGAAAAGAGTAAATAAACACACGCAACCATATTTGAATTATCATTGCTAAATTATAAGATCTAATAATTAATATTTATTCTTGTTACTCACATAAAATAAATTTAAAAGAGGCTTTAATTTGATAAACAAGAATAATAGTTGGGAGACTATTTGATCTTATTATTAAAAAAATGAAAGCAATGACTTTTTAAAATAGTTATATACCTATTATCTTGTAACTTTGAGTGTGATATTAGGTTTTTACTCCCTCATATCCTTATAATAAGGTATATTTTAGAAGAAATCCTTAATTTTCTTACAAATTTTTTTATAATTTTATATTTAAAAGTTATTAGCAATAATTTGGTTAGCAACCACAGAGAGAGTAATTACATGTTAATGGTAACGAACTTGATGTCAGTGTTTTTCCAATGCAAACTGAATTTACTCACAATATTTTAAGAGTTAATGGCTATCCACTGAGTTTTACCCTGCCCGCCCTTTTTCTCATTTTAATTAAATTATTGTTTAACCTCTTCAGAAAATTTAAATTGTTGTTTTAAACTCTCAACAGATGACATTGATCAAGAAACTATGATTTCAGTTCATTTGACTAAATCTACCTCTGGTAATTGTTAAAAATTAAGTAATAAATGTTTAAAGAAAAAGTCGACCCTATCCACTTAAATGCCGATAACATTTCGTTTATTCCTTCTCTTGCCAATTTGGATGCCATTGTCACCTTCCCCTTTGAGAAAATGTAGTGTATGTGTGCACGTTTAGACACACTGGTAACTTGTGTATTTTGGAATTTTCGAGTACCAAAAAGACGCAGAAACCACTGAATGCATTCTGGGCAGATGCGAATCCATTTCTCTAAACATGCAGTTTGGGTGTGGTACCACCATCACTGATGTGGTACACAAGTCAAAAGCGATACCTGCTTTAGTGCACACTTTCATGCTGTCGTAAGCTTCAGGGGAGAGATGTTTCATGTATAGCACGAGTTCAGTGCTTCCTCTTTGATCTCTTTATGTTGTCCAAGCCCATGTTTCTAAGTTGGATTTTGTTCTGTCAAAAACATGGATGAGTTTGGAACACATTATGATTCTAAAGCACATTGCATCGATTTTTTCTACTGCATGTTAGAAAACGATTTTTAGAAAATAAGCATTTTTGTTTTGTTCCTTTAGAAGTCCAAAAGAGTGATCCAACGTTAAAACCATGAAGCAATAAGAACCGTGAATAGATTCATTCTATTACATGCCATATTTATATAGTAGGAAAAGAATGTGCATTATGGAATGGGAAATTAAATATAGAGTTTGTCACGAAGCTGAAATTGAAGGTGGTAAGTTTTAGATGGTTAAGGAGCATAGCGTAGCATTAATTTGACGATGAGAGAGTGTAGAATGAAAAAGAATAAAGAGAAGGGAATCGTACAGAAAATAGGTCTGCAGTTGTAGGAAGTACCAAGTAGTGGTGGGACAAGAACAAGACAAGGGCTTGAATTTTAATATATTGAAATATTTGGTTCTGAGAAAAAATTAAGTCGTAATTTCTACTCTGCGTTCTTGCTATTAAGATGGTCTGCGTCATCTATTGGGACTCAGTGTCAGGCTGCACCTGCACCTGCAACCATCATACTCTAATTGCAATAACACACTCCTGCCACAATCACTTATTTGATGATGCTACCACTATTTCTGGTAACTCTCTCACTCTCTTCAAATTCCAACTTATTTCACATATCATATCATGCTATCATTACTCTACTCCCCTACCCTTCTCCCCTTTTCTTTCACATTTCATCTTTTTAGTTTTTACTCTTTCCAACTTTACCACTCTAATAACTCTCTTCTTTCCATAATCTATAAATAAATTTACAATAATTCAAAATACTGCCATAACATTTCTGTGTAAATTTTTAAGAACGTCTCCAGACTTATCCCTCGTCACAATCAACACTTTCATTTTGAACTTAATATCTAAAAATCACTCAATGAAGAATTTTCTTACACCAAATAAGTTTTTAAAAGACTTATATGTTAATAAAGTCGATAAATACTTTATATCAATATACAGTAATATAGAAAACTCAGTAAAATTGTAGTTTACATAACTGAAAGAGTTATATAATCATCATAGTTGAATGATTACTAATTTTAATCGAAACAATTATATTGTGGTGGGTCTTTTATATTGCTGATTTTATTTTGAAATATTATATAATTATAATTACTTAACCTGTTCCTAATTCTAAATAACAATATGCAGACATGTGATAATATTGTTCACCTATCTTATAAGATTGTGTGCTTAATTCTTTTGAGTAATGTAAACAAGGACTGCATCAAATAGAGATATTACGTTAGACTAATTATAACATAATCGAAAGAAATATAGTTTGTAATACATGGAAGGGAGTATATCAAGTAAATAATGTACCATTGTCATGACTAAAATTAGTTATCTTGATTATAAAATTATGATGTATCCAATAGCAAGAATATTTTAACCATTTAATGAACATTATATTTGTTTTGTTTGTTTATTGGTTTATAAAAGTATGCAATGTCACATGAGCCAAATAGAAGATTGTTAAGTTTCATGTCTTAGTGAGAGTTACATGATGAAACATTCCGTCCACCAAAAATTTCATACTATTTTATAATAAAAAAATAAAATGCACCATAATAAAATAATTTGGCTAAAATGAAAATAAAGCTAAAACAAAACAAAGCCTATGTTTGACGCTACTATATGATTGTCCCCTCTTTGGAATTGTGCCCGAAATAGTTCACCGCTCTTGAAATACGCCTAATGCTTTTGTACAATTAGAATCAACATCAAACATCCAACATGTTTCTATATATATTTATATATGTATGTATATATATTTGATAATTCAAACATATTTAAATATACACTACATTCATCATAGTTAAAGTACAATAAAACAGAATTTATATAAAATCTTTTCCTACATACATAGAAGTCACAAATTTCAAAATTTAAACTTCATAACTCCTACTATTCCTCAAATGCTCCAATTCCAGCTTTACTATATGCTCGAGTATATGGTATCGCCGTTGCAATTCAAGATACAACCGAGACGACAAAGGTAAGCTAAAAATATTAACTTTTCAACATAAAGTAATTAGTATAATTTACTATAGCTACAATAACATAGAGTCTATGTAACTTTAACTTGTAAAGTATTATAGTCCTAATCAAACTTTTTGTAATTTCAACAATCAAACACCAGTCTCAATTTTCACATAATTCACATGTGAATTCTTTTATCAAACATATGACTTATACATGAACCTATCATCTTCCAGAAAACTCGTATTAAGCTGGTTACTACCAAAGACTAACATCTAACCCAATACACACTTAAATTACCAGAAGAATCTGAGAGAAAGTATCAGGATAAGTCCACACATCAGTGTCTATTGTGGATCCCAGTATATATGAACTCTTTTATCAGTTTCTCACCACCTAATATCTTAGTCTGTGTGACTTAGATGATAAGTGAAGCTTGATGATCTCTATTAAAATAGAGATGCCAAAACTTAATACACACAACAAACACAGCTTATACATTGTTCAAAATGTATGACCTCAATTTCCATCTTTCACAGCGACATACCTCATTCAACCCATAACATCAAAACATGCAATAATATATCTCACATCAAGGCAATAGTTATTTATTAAACATTCAAACATCCACTGTTCTCACAAGTTCAGTCAATATAAAATTAGTCATTTTATTAAACTATACAAAATTTCATTACCAACATTTCAAATTAAAACCACATCCCATTTCACAACCTAGTGTAATATAGCGAATTTTGAGACTAGCTTCCCTTATTTATCTAACAAGTACAAAACCTTCAAAAGAGCTTCAAAACCTAATGGTTACAAGGATAGCCTAACCTATATCACGGGTTTTGATTTATAATCAAACTACGTCACTAAGATGTTGAACCAACAAAGACTTATCTTGAAGTTTTAGAGGACACATGTAATCTACTATACCAAGATAACTAAGAATACTAGAAAACTGTCTTAAGAAAAAATGAACAGAATTGAACTTACTTTAAGCAAACTTCTGATCGGACAATTCTACTTTGATCGCTGCCACGAATTCAATAGCAGACTCTGATCGTCAGTCTAATAAAGGATGATGTCAAAAATCTAAAGAGAAGGCAAAGGAGAAAAATAAATTCTATTTTAGAGAGATTGTGGTTTTATAAGAATGAAACCTAAATAACTGATGAGTAGTTTCTTAACATATAGAATCGTATATAAACCACTAACATAGAAACAAGGTCTTCTTTTTGACAAGTGTGTACCTTTATTTGTTCCACATCAATCAAGAAATAAGGATTATAAAATAATTAAAGAGTTAAAGATAAAACATTAGACCGTCATTCATCTAATGAGATCTTAAAAACAATGAAAAAACGTTTTTATGAAAGAATTATAGTGATTCATTTCATCAAATATTTAAAATATCTAAATATCTAAAGTACTAAACGAGAATCTATCATGAAAAATATATTCATACTTTTTCTTTAATATGTGAAAATAATATAATTTTAAATTCTTGTTTTTATTTTCTATATTATAGCGTCCTTGAAAACCCTTAAGTTTTCATATTATTTTTTTTACGCCAGTTAGGGAGCCAAATTCTAAATACAATTTTAGAAAAATGCATGCTTAAGTTACTCGATCCTAACTTTGAAAATAAAGTTAGACTTATTCTATAAAACTTAATTTGATAACCTAATCTATTTCAACACTACGTTTAAGTTATTTTTAACATAACACTGTCTTAGTAATTTTAGTTTGATTTTTACATTACTTTGAGTGAGAGGGAGGGAGGAGTCGCATGCTTCTATGGCTGTGATATTTGTGCAAAATAATTAAGGATAGATTTTTATAAACATTAGGAATTGATTTATCATTGCTATTTGAATTTGTGATCCCTAAACAATATTGGGTCTAATTAACTCTTCAACATTAATGATTGTTGGAGAATCTAATGTAAGTTTAATAAATCATAAGTTTGTAGTCTACAAAATACGCACGACAGTTGAAACCACTTTGGCAGCAACAAAACAACATGTTACGATGTCCTGAAGTAAGGTTGCTTAAACTAACAATTCGTACACATTTATAAGTTGCACCACTTAACTGAAACAGAATAAAATCAGATTTAGCATGTGTGGTGTTGCAATTTGTGTTTTCGAAAAACTTGGAAAGATTCCCTTTCGTTTTCTTTCACCCCACATAATAAGCCCTTTTTCTTTTTAATTTCTTTCCTGTCTGGGCCACTGTGATCAAATCTTTATAATTGAAATGTATTTGCCCTAAACAAAAAGTTTGGCCATTGCACTTTCTTTCTTTTTTGGTGTTAAATGACTGTGAGCTTTCCCTATCTCAGTCTTTTTTTCTCCCAATGAATGGCTCATTATTGTTGAATTCACGTTCATGATCACTATCATCATCATCATCTCAGCAAAGTTGAGTTCATGAATAATTGATAATGCATGCATAAATGCAGTAGTACAACTACTGCTGTGACATGATAGCATCAAAGAGATTAGAAAGAAACAGATTTATAAGCGAAGCATGTGTTGGTTCTTTCAACAGGTGAACATTAAATTCGACAGAGAGAGGCATCTCCAGTCTCAGTCTTACAACATCTCATGGTTAATACCACATCTCACCTATTAATTAACTATTTAATGAATTCTTTTTGAATTTCCCGCTTAGTGATATCATACTTATTTATATAAATAAAGTGAAATTTTCACACACTTTTTATGCCAAGACGGAATATTTTAAATATATAGTTGGATAATGCTGGATGATTCGATAATAAAGTGATACCAACCAACTTTTCTATTATAAATTTTTAATATTATATTAAAAAGTAATTTTAAATTTAACTTAATATTTTAAATTGATGAGATTTATATTTATTTATATACTATATTTTAATTGATATTTTCATTATAGAAACCTTGTAATTATTTTAAATTTATTTAACTGTGTTTAAATTACTGTAAAATAATTTTATGGCTGCTCTAAAATTTATAGAAAATAATTATGCATAAAAACTACCATGCTATAACTGACACAAAAAGAGAAGTATAAATACAATGGGTAACATGATGCCATGAGAAAAGAGAGATAAGAAATAATTATAAGTATTAATATAATTGCTCCAGTTATTTTATCTATCTAAATTAGTTATTTACCTTTATAATTAATTTTTGTACTCTTACCTACTTGTTTTTTATGTTATTTTTTTTTCTTAGGTGTCAAACAAACTTATCTCTATTTTCTCAAGTTTTGATTTGAAGAAAAGGATCTTCTGGTTTTGGACGAAAGTTCTTTAACATTGAAAAGAAAAAGAGAAAAGCTGATGGTTTTGGTTCCCTTTTCAACATTTAAAGAAAATGCTTGCATTGAAGTTCACGAACGTGTTCATGCAAAATTTTCTTTTATTTATTTTTTTAAAATAATTGTTATTGCATGCTAGATTACAATCTCAAAGTTCCATGAAGTAAGAACCAAACAGAATATGATTCTCTGAGGAGGTTCAAAAAGTGATGTATCCTTTTTATAATCCTCACTTTTCTTCTTTGTAGGTACGATAACAGTATCTGCGCACTAAGCTATTATTCCATCCACTTTATATCTAAGCAAAAAGATATGTACAAATCCATCTTTAGAGAATAAAACAAATTCTTTTTAAAAGATTCTTTCTTTATGTTTTTGGACAATGGAAAAAGTGATAGATATAAATGGAATATGATGGTATGAAATATTTCTGTATGTGCGCGCAACATGCTAAAAATGAAGTTTAAATATAATGCAGACTATTATTTAAACTCCTCAGCTCTGAGTTAATATTTAATGGTTATAAAATCTTGTTCTTTTTATCAACTGCCAAAATTATTCATATATCTCAAAAAAATTACATTGAACGAATTTTTGAAGGTTTTTTCCCCTTCACAAGCGAGGAAATTCAACTTTGTTTAGATTAATTTATGAAATGGAATATATTAGGATTGCATGTATATCTTAATGGCATATGCATATTTGAGGATAACTAAATAACTAAAATATTTTTATTGTTCGAGTTAACTTTAGTTTAACTATCCTTCTATTAGTAATTTTTTTTAATTTTATTATATTTTTATTTTATAATTTGATGATAGATATTCACATAAATATGCAATTGATATTCTTATGCAGTAATTTGAGACAAGAGGTATTTTGCCTTCCTCATTTTCCATACTTTGTTCATTTGAGAAATAAAACAGAAAGAGAATAAAAAAAAGTGTTTTTTTTTTCAGAGAAAGTAATTTAGGAATAAGTATATAATTAATTTATTTAATATAAAAATAATATAAATTAAAATATAAGCAAAGAAGTTGGACGCTATTAATAAGGTGTTGATTTCATTCTGTGTAATTTTATTATGTGTAGATTCACGTTGTACTTTTTCTCATTTTTTCTTCTATTAAAAATTTGAATATATATATATATATATATATATATATATATATATATATATATATATATATAGTATACAGTTTTTATTTAAACAATCTCAAGACACAATTCATTGGAACTGTATACTATTGAGTTATCTTTTCACGAAATTCCCTTAAGTTAGTGCATCAAAAAATATATAAAAAAAAAATCTAAAAATCTATATAGGTTATAGATTATTTTTGATACATAAAATTTTGACATACTAAGAATCGATCAAATAATTATTGACATTTTTTAGTTATCAACAATTTTCAACATATTAAAAATTAAATCAAGTAACAATTGTGACACAGGGGGACTAAATGAAATCAAACACGTCTAAATTAGTAAACCAAACTTATTCCTAAAATATAATTTGAATTATAAAGTTAGGTAAAAGATTTCACCAAACAAAATCATATGTATATTCATAATTTGGTTATTTATTTATAAAAATATTTTTTTCCTATGAATATGTGAGAATGAAAAAGAAAAAAGAAATAATCTTCATATTATAAAAAAATCTATCATATGAAGGATGATAAATAAATTTATGTAGGTAAGTATTGTTCTATCTTATCTTAATATTAAAGAATATTTGAATTCATCACAAATGATATGACTTTTTTAAATTGGATACTAGACAAGGAAGAATATGCATATATTTATTCTGTTCTAGTAATTGTTTACATTTTACTGCACATGGTTATAGATTTATCTTGTACAATAACTACTTAAAATTCATTTATAAAATTCTTTTTATTACTTAACAGTATAAAAATCTTATATACCGTTTTTGGATGACATTGACGTTGGTTCAAATATAGAAAAAATTTTAAACTGGTCACAATAATTTGTTGACTTTAACGGAAAATACCAATTTTCACCGCATAGGGGTCAAAAGAATTTTCACGTTACCAAATTTTGAGAAGGGGAACGAAATAAAAATGAGCATACGTGTCCTATACCCGTATCCTCCCCGGTATGTAATCCTTTATCATCCGTCCTCTTCTATTTTTTTTAACAATATATATAAAAAAAGTATTGTTATACTTTTATTTTTATAATTTTTTAAAATTATGAATAATACAGTTAATAATTCATAAATCAATTTTATTTTATTTATTTGTCGTTTGAGTTAAAATATAATAATTAATATACCTTGTTTTCAAATATATAAATATATTACATTATAACAATAATGAGTTAAGTTACTTGTTACTTTACCCAAATTTAATAAAACACAACAATTAATGAAAATGAGTATCAGAAGTTTAAATTTAGCTCTCTTAGTGGAAAGTATTCACTCACTCTTAGTAAGACGTTCACTGACAATTTGTTTTTTCATCTATACTACTTGATTCTAATATTTTAAATAAGAGATTCAAACTCACTTTCCCACAAACCATTTTTTTTTTTAAATCTTATATACAGTAATAGTAGTTTATAAAAATTTATGTATTCCAGCACTTTGTCGATAATAATGAATTACTACATAATTATTTAATTATTAGAAATAAAAATAAATAGAGAAATACTATAATAAAAAGTTTGAAAAATGATATCATTATTTACTTTTCTTAATTTATATTTTTATTAGTTATTAATTTTATTTGGATTACATGTATATTTTTTTATAAAAAACATATTTTAATTCTCTTTTATATAATTATATGTATTTGAATTATATATATATATATATATATATATATATATATATATATATATTAAAAATATATATATATATATATATATATATATATATATATATATATATCGCAGGTAAATCTAAATCATAGTTTTTTTAATATGGACTATTATTTTGTTTTAAAAGAAAATAAAAGAGAAAATTATATAAAGTGAAGTGTAAGAGATTTTTAAAATAAAATTGTGACTTAACTCATATGATAAAGACTTAAGTAAGTTGAAGTTAAAGATCTTGAAAGAAATTTCCTTTTTCTTCAGTGACTTGACTCTGTATGATTGAATGATTAACTCTTTTCCTTTTATTGAAAGTAACCTTTTATATTTTATATTTTACTTGACTCTTACTTAATTAATTTATATATAATGGTATTTTTTTTACCCATTAATTCATTTTCATTCTCAGTACTATTTTCAACTTGATTGAAAAATATTTTGCAGGTGATAGACTGGAAGTGAATCCGCCAGAAATAGTGTGCAAAATCAATATGGGTTGATTTACCCAATTTCATCATGTCAATATGCTTCCTCGAACAAGTAAAGCAAAATCCATTGACTTGTTTAAATTTCCTCGAACTATAAACTAAATATTAACAAGAAAAAAAAAAGGAATTTTAGAATATAGCAAGAGAGAGAGAGAAGTAAAAAACAAAGGACACAGAAACCAGTGCAAGAAAATGATGAGTTTTACAGAAGAAGATGTGAACCCCTCCCTTTTTCCACGGATGACGGATCCATTGGCATTGTACCTCTTCTCTTTCATCACGTGAACCGTTTCCCATGTGACCCCCACCCACACTTCCCGTCATCACCAACCATAACGGTTAACGTTTCATGCACCAACCACTCCATTATCTTCCCCTCTACCTCCTTCACCAACCCCTCTTCTTCCTCTTCTTCCCTCATCTCCTCCATCTCTACCAACACGTCAATGTCCTCCAAAACCTCGCACTTCGCACGTGGAAAACTCCGAACCCTCTCCCACACCGTCTCCAACAGCGTCCCTCTGTAACACTTGGGCCTAACCAGAATCTCCGACAGCAACTCGTCCACCAAATCGAACAGTAATCTACGGCTGCAGCGCGGACCCAGCTGCTGTTTCCGCTCAAAGACGCAAACTTTGTTGTCTTCTGGGAAGGAGACAAAGGAATGGGATGTGGGGTAGTGCTCGAGACGGTGAAAGAGTGAAGGATCCAAGGGGTGGGTGGGAGAGAACCACTGAAAATGTAGGTGGGGTATAAGCGTGGTGGCGTTGCTGTGGGACCCAGTGCTACGGGACAAGATGGTTGTGACGTAGTGAAACTCTGGTCCTTCGTGGAGTGCGGCGGAGAGGGTGGTGGTGAAGGAGCCGTGAGATTTGTCGTGATCGCTGGTGGTTGGTCCTCGGGGTGGGGGTGGTCGTGGCGCTTCTTCTCTGTACGTCTGGCGCGAACAACTAAATAACCGTGTGCTGCGTTTTGCATCTCGAGAATCATCGTCATCATCCCTCACCCGTGTCTGTTTTTTTACCGTATAACACACCAAAATGTTAAACCAAATGCCCAGAACACAGGGACCAAATAACATCAATTCAACAAATTTCAAACATCTTTCTTTCACCTTTTTTGTGTTAGTATTTTCATCAACGCTACACATAATAAATATCTTTTATGAAAGTAAAATTATCAATAAATTTAATATTTCAAATTTATAATAATAATTTCAATTTTGGTAAAAACTTAGATAAACGTAAAACTTCGTTAAAAGAATTCAATAATTTAAACGACATCGGTACTTTCAGAAATTAATAATTTCCTCAGCAAATCTTCCAATAATATTTATGTCAATACCTAAAAGAGACTTTGATGCAAAAATATCCAAAGAAAAAGGAAAAAGCGAACTAAAGTGTGTATTTAATTCTATATAAGAAGATGTATAGAGAGATGGAGTGCATGAGAAGTCGAGGATATTGTAAAGAAATAAGATTATAAAAGTAAGCGGTATTATTGTATCATGATGATTAAATTAAAAGTAATGATCATTTTAAAAAGTTACTGATAACTATTTAAATATTATACAAGTTATATTATTCAATGTCCTAATTTGATACGTTGTTAATTAAATACAATATTCAAATAATGAAACTCAATAATAATGTATTGTTTTTTTGACGAGATTAATGTATTGGTGTTTGTAATGAGAATGGATGATGAAAACAGAAAGACTTGTAATTTGTGAAATTTATCTAACGGGTACCTGATTTTGAGGTGAAAGAGCTATCTTGACAGGGAGAAGATTTCGAACCGTGTTGTGGCTATTAAGAAGATCGCTTGAAAGTGGACGAGTTCTCTTGTTTTTGGTTTTGATGTCATTGGCTTTAGTGACTAATGGGTGACAGATAATAAATTGTTCTTCTTGCTTGTTTCTGATTGATGTTTGTGGAGGCTTTTTGACCCTCGAACTCGACTTTCCAAGGGCTGTTTCCTTGCTTTTTGTGACTGTTTCTTTGTTCTGCAACTCTTTCTTGGTCAATGCTTCAGGCTTTGGCTTTGTAGAAACTTTTGAAAGCTCAGTTTCAATGTTGATCGCAGGTGGAGGTGATGGTGGTTTTAACACCGAGTGTGTGCTTTGATTTTTTGGAGTTGTTGGCGATGGTGGTTTTTGTTTGGTGTCAATGAATCTGCTAAGTCTTGGGGAGTAAGATGGGTTTGAAAGTTTACCAGGACTGGATTCACTCACTGAAGTTTTGGGAGTTTTCTTGAATTTGAATTTGCTTACACATTCCTCTTCTCCTTGGTCTCTGTTTTTGATAGTGTTGGTGATGTCACGTCCAACCTTTCTGCTAACACTTTCTCTAACCTGTTTGACAATTTGCCTGGCATAGTGGCTTGGACTCCTGCTATAGTTCTCATCATCTTTAATCTTCGAAAAAGAAAACCGAGGAACCTCAAAATCCTCGCAAGGGACTGTGTTCTCCTTGTTGATTTGGAGAGAGAGTCTATGCTCAACATCTGATCTTCTTGCAGAGGACATTCTAGGAGTCCCAGGCAAGAAGTCACTTCCCGTGCTGTTTCTATGTTTGATTATTTTGATGTGTTGTCGTGGCCTATGAAGGTTGGGAGTGGAAAGGCATGGGGAAGAAGAGGAATGTGCATCAGGAAGAAGATCGAGACCCATTAACCTCGCAACCAAAGTTGGTGTCTTGGTCCCTGGAGAGACACTGATTTCTGAGGAAAGATCACTAAAACTTTCTGTTTTTGATCTTGTGCTCCCTCTTGTTCTGATCCGAATGTTCTTCTGGTTTTCAAGAACCATTAAAATAGTTAAGTGATTAAACCATCATCGTTATCATCATTACTCACTCTAGAGTATAAAACACATAAAAATTAGTGAAAAGTTGGAGGTACTGTGAAAGAGAGCATGTTAATTAACTCACTGGTATTTTTAAATTTTCTTCTTTTGAGATTGATGACACTGTAGTACCATCTTCTGACTCCAAGCTACTCCTCGGTCGTTCAGCTCCTGAAATATACAAAACCAAGTAAGTTGATTTAAGAGCATATAGAAGTTGTAGTAAAGTGGTAATTTTAGAGCATAAATGTGTTTGAGACTTGGTTCTGGAGCATAAAGTAGAGTTTAGTGGAGCAAATGTACCTCTGGGGACAGTGTGGTCTTCTGAGGTGCGAGACTTGAAAGAGGATTGCTGGGGGTTAAAGGAAAAGTGAAATGGATGAAAATCAAAGGCCTGAAAGACTGCACACATGCAACCAGAAGGGATTTCTGTTTGAGTTTCTCGAGCCTTCTTGGAGGACCTTCCACCCCAATGCCACTCCTTGCCCATAATTGGTAAACTTAGTGCTTTGCTGAAGTTTCAAAATAAGAAAGATGATGTGTGTCAAAGTGATAAAATCAGAATGAAAATGACATATATAAAAGGCACCAGCCAGCTGTCTCAGACACACGCTCTTAGTTTGTTTAGTGTTTGAGGGATTGGCAAGATAATCTAAAATGGCTTGTGGTATATGCAGGTGAAGAAGCGAGAAAAACGGATCCTTGAAGCATAAAACGGTAACATTTGATGAAAGGAATTAAAGTACACTTGAACTTTATATTTTGGAATTTTCGAGTACCAAAAAGACTCAGAAACTACTGAGAGTCCATTTCTCTAAAGCGTAGGTCCAAACATGCAGTTAGGGTGTGGTATCACCATCACTAATGTGGTACACAAGCCAAAAGCGATACCTGGTTTAGTGCACACTTTCATGCTGTCGTAAGCTTGAGGGGAGGGATATGTTTCATATATAGCACGAGTTCAGTGCTTCGTCTTTCATCTCTATATGTTCTCCAAGCCCATGTTTCTACCTTGGATTTTGTTCTGTCAAAAACATGGATTTTTGTTCTGTCAGTATAGCTGCATTTTTTTACCTTGTAATGATATAATTTCCATTAGTATGCAACAAAAATGGATGCACGTGAAGCAAAACCAAGTAGGGGACAATGAGAACGTGCATTTGGGAGTGGCCAGATCAAAATTGATTTCAATTACATCATCAACTAAGTAAAAGTTAAAATATAATACACGTTAAAACCATGATTACGTGTTAGTTATCGCGGAAGAGAGATTTTTAACTTTATGAGATATCTCGAAATAAATAACATTATCATAATTCGAACATGTGTATTATTTTATCCAAAATTTAGTTAATACATAATATAAAATTACACAAAGAAGAAATGGCGGGAGGGTAGGTTTTTGTCCTATTCCCAATGGGGTAGGAAGGAGCGTCGAACTTTTATCCCCACATGGATAAGGATATGTTCATGGATGAGTTTGGGAAGGTGGGATCGAGTGTTGCCATACTTTTGAACGAACAGCATCATCAACACAACTTCGGAACATAATGATTCTAAAGCACATTGCATCGATTTTTTCTACTGCATGTTAGAAAACGATTTTTAGAAAATAAGCATTTTTGTTTTGTTCCTTTAGAAGTCCAAAAGAGTGATCCAACGTTAAAACCATGAAGCAATAAGAACCGTGAATAGATTCATTCTATTACATGCCATATTTATATAGTAGGAAAAGAATGTGCATTATGGAATGGGAAATTAAATATAGAGTTTGTCACGAAGCTGAAATTGAAGGTGGTAAGTTTTAGATGGTTAAGGAGCATAGCGTAGCATTAATTTGACGATGAGAGAGTGTAGAATGAAAAAGAATAAAGAGAAGGGAATCGTACAGAAAATAGGTCTGCAGTTGTAGGAAGTACCAAGTAGTGGTGGGACAAGAACAAGACAAGGGCTTGAATTTTAATATATTGAAATATTTGGTTCTGAGAAAAAATTAAGTCGTAATTTCTACTCTGCGTTCTTGCTATTAAGATGGTCTGCGTCATCTATTGGGACTCAGTGTCAGGCTGCACCTGCACCTGCAACCATCATACTCTAATTGCAATAACACACTCCTGCCACAATCACTTATTTGATGATGCTACCACTATTTCTGGTAACTCTCTCACTCTCTTCAAATTCCAACTTATTTCACATATCATATCATGCTATCATTACTCTACTCCCCTACCCTTCTCCCCTTTTCTTTCACATTTCATCTTTTTAGTTTTTACTCTTTCCAACTTTACCACTCTAATAACTCTCTTCTTTCCATAATCTATAAATAAATTTACAATAATTCAAAATACTGCCATAACATTTCTGTGTAAATTTTTAAGAACGTCTCCAGACTTATCCTTCGTCGCAATCAACACTTTCATTTTCAACTTAATATATAAAAATCACTCGATGAATAATTTTTTACACCAAAGTACTTTTTAACAGAGTTATGTGTTAACAAAGTCGATAAATAATTTATATCAATATACAATAATCTAAGAGACATATTGTACTTATCGAAATTCAACCAAAATCATTTGAAGTGGATTTAGGTTGATTTCAGAAAGTCAAACTTTGATTAGTTAAATCCTCTCTAACCATAATTGTCAAACTTTGTTCTTGAAATATCATGTAGAAATTTATTTATAAAAGATTATTTGATGTTTAAGTTAATAAAAACTTAGAGACTAGTATGATAAGTATTTAGTTAATAGAAATGTTTGAGTGGGTACTCTTAAAATAATGTTTAATTTATAGATTTTGGAACTTATATTAATATTCAAGTTGTTATTGAATATTGAATTGTTGAGTCTTTCATTTTTATTAGTTTTAAATATAATTTGAGTTATTTGGATATATGTGTGGTTATAGTTATCTTCTCAACAGAAACTATTTGAAGTGGATTTTTCAGGAAAGTTGAGCTTTGATAAAGCTAGATAGTCTCTAATAATATGTCTTCTTCTCAAAGTAATACAAATTCCTATAAGCATTAATTAATTAGGGGCTTTAAAGTTAACCATGAATTTTTATGATTTTGAAGTGTTATTTCACTTAGGTGATTTTGAATGTCTGATTGTTTCATTTTGGGACTCGAAGCTCTATTACGGTTTTGTCCTTAAAAGGTGTCTCAGAAGGTTAAAGGAGAAAAATGTATTTAAATTGTCATTGATCGTGACTCCTAAGCAATGTGAGACTATTGAATTTATAGAAATTAGTCTTCAGTTGAAGATAAGAGAATAAAAGTTCGTCTTTAAAATCACTTTTCTATTCTCTTAAACTACACTAATGTTTCAATCTCAAATCTATTGAGATAATATCATTAGGACCAGTTACCATACTAGAACTCAAAGCTCCTTTATCATTATGTCTTTAAAAAGCATTTCAAAAAATTAAAAGAAAAAGAAAATATATTTAAATTACTCTTTAACCTTAAATCATAAATAATATAAAACTATTAAGCATATGAAAATATTCAATAAATATTGTTTAAATAATTGAAAGATGAATTATATAATCATGATAGTTGAATGATTACTAATTTTAATCGAAATAATTATATTGTTGTTGTTTTTTATCTTGCTAAATTTTATAATAATTTGAAATAATTATCATTAGTTGACTTGTCTCTAATTCTAAATAATAATATGCAGGCATGTGGCAATATTGTAATTGTATTAAAACTTCACTCGTTTTCTTTAAAGGCTAAAATATGCATTTAATTTGTTTAAAAATTATTTCTTAATATATTTAGAAGGACTTGCTACTGAAATAGACTTTGGATCATTCTAGATTTTAGAAAACGTAGAAAATTAAGTTAGACTTACTCTTTATAACTCTTGATTTGTAACCTAATCTATTTCTACCGTATGTTTAAGTTATTGTTTATTTAACAGTGTTTTAGTAATTTTAGTTTAATTTTTACATTAGTGTGAGTGAGAGGGAGGGAGGAGTCACATGCTTCTATGGCTGTGATATTTGTGCAAGATAATTAAGAATATATTATTATAAACATTAGTAATCAAAGGTAGTGTTTGAGGTCTTCGCAAGATAATTTAAAAAAATGGCTTACGGTATATGCTTGCTAAGAAGCGAGAAAAAGGAATCCTTGAAGCATAAAACGGTCACATTTGATGAAAGGAATTAAAGTACACTTGAACTTGTGGTGATGTAATAGAAACAACTAGTTTTTATTTCTCCTTTTCCTTTTCCATCTTTGAATTTTTTAACCTTTTGAGAAGAATATCTCGATTATGTATCTATGTACAAGTGCAAACATGGATATCTTCTTCCCAAAGAGAACCAACTCTGCTGCAGTTCCTCACCCAGTCTCATGGAAAATTGTCTTTCTATCTTTATTTACTTTTTTTTTCACAATAAAAAAAATAAAATATATTTCAAAAAATGTAAAATGTTTTTCAATTGTTCAATATATCTCTAGATGAAAATTATGAAATATTCTTCATAAGTTTTCATTTAAAACTCGATTTCTTATAACAAAATACCCCTTTTATTTGGTAGTTTGATCTCTTAATTATTTAAATACATAAAACTTTCAATATTTCTAATGTGTCCATCAATACAAACTGCAGATAGGTCGGATTTCCTACAATAAAAAATTTGTAGGTAAAATACTTGTAGAATTTTTTTTTACAAATTTTATTTTCTGTGGACATTTCTCACATTCTTATCGGTCAGAAATATTTCACGTATTTGGTTTCAAATTTTTAACAAAGATTTTCCGTGAAACACCTGTAGGAATTTTTTTTCTAATTATAATTCAAAGGTCAAACCTTCTATACAACGGCAAAAACAATAATAATAACAAAAAAACAATAATAATAATAATAATAATAATAATAATAATAATAAATAATAATAATAATAAAAAAAAAGTACACATTTTTTTATTCAACATAAAATATATAAAAGTATAGTCACTCATAAGCAAATAAATATAAGTATTGGTATAGTATTTTAAAAAATTTCTTCTTATATGTACAATTTTTACAAAAACTTATTTATTTTTATGTCACATTTTAAAATTCAAAAAGCGAGTCTTAATTATGTTTACTTATTATATTTAAATTGTATATTCACTTTACTCTTATAAGGAAGTATTAAATAAGATAGGATTTTCTTTATTGGCTAAAAAAGCTGCAAAATATTTATATTTTTGGTTTTTTTCTCACTTTAGTACAATTTCTTTGTGTAGGCTTAAAATGGACAAATAGTGTCAATAAGGTATGACTTAATCAATAAATAATGAAATTGTGTAAGATATTAGTGATGATAGTATGTTACGATTTCATTTATTTCTTCGTACTTAAATCGTGTCATCTTGACACTAGCTTGGCTCTTCACCCCAACTTCTTCCAAATACATCCCATGTATGACTATATTGCTTATCACATATATTTTAGATTATTTTCTGTATCAACAGTTCTCCTTGTTGAATGAATGTATTTGTTTAAACTTATATTATATCACACCAAAAATTTCTTCTTTCCACATGAATCATGGCTGTGTCACACAATTTTATTTTTTCTTAATTAAAATTATGTTTAGGTCAAACTATTTTTTCTGATTGCCCATTTTGATAAAAAAAAAAAAAAATTGCCCATTTTGGATATTGGACAGAAAAATTACACCAATCCAGAAAAAAAAAAACCAATGCCGTTTCCTCAAATTTATAATTAATTAATTCATGTGTAAGAGGAAATTTGTGACAAATAAAAAGCGAGGGAGAAAGTATTTGTTATTTTGACTTTCTAAATTAAAATTAATTATAAAAAATTGAGTATATTTATTAATTATATTTGTAAATTAGTAATTTCTTGTAGTGAATATTTTGAAAAAAATTAGTTACAGGTGTCTTATATCTTATTGTAAAAAAACTAATATTTATTTTTAATTTCAGCTTTCTGCCAATGACAAGTAATTAAATACAAACATAATTTTGAAGAGATTCATCACAAATGTATAAGATATGTTCTACGTATTAAAAATTAGTATTATTTAAGGTTTAGAATCTTGTTTGTTACTCAGATATTGTCATTTCATATTTTTACTTTGGTTTTTATTAATAGTTACGGTTAGTTTAATTATATTTTAATGATTTTACATTGAAATGTTCATTTACTTTAATTGGACAAATTTTTGTATTCATTAGTCTAGATCAACCTTGAATTATATTCTGTTAACTTACAATTACAGGTTGAGAAAGACACAAATCAGCTAATTATAATAAAAAAAAAATTATAATACATTATATCCGTCATGGTCTCTAATCAATATAATATGTTACAAACTTTATATTTTTCACAAAATGGACATATTACATCATAACCAATATAATATGTCTTTCAGGTTTATCTTTTTAATTATTTTGATATTACGTTGATTATAATTTATATTGATGTTTTAAGGATGTAAAATTTAAAAAAATAACTAATATAAACATGTTTTCGTAGCAGTGCATCTAATAATTTTATGATACTTAATAATTGAAAGATGTTATAACATTTTTAGAAAGGATCAAATTAATAATTGATGAGTAGTGTATAATAAAGAGTCATTGATTCATATTATAATGTAAAGATGACAAAGAAAGAAAAAATCAAGAGAAAAGGGAGAGAAGAGAAAAGGAAAATACAGAAGCAAATAAATGAAAGAAGAGCCTAAATATTATCTGACAATAAACTTTTAAATATCTTCAAGTGAATGCACACATTATATAACTGTATTGGTTGATTTATTCCCCTAACATGCTTTTCCACATATGTTTTATTTTGTCTTTTTGGTATCCATTGTATGGATATGCCATGTTTGGATTTCAAGAGAGGTTCTGTTTATTAATTGGAGGATTTGTGTGACTACTAGTTAACTTTTTTGGAAATAGTTTCTGATGTCATGACCAGGAGTGAGTTTTGTTGGATCATCTATGGCTATCAGGGTGGAGAGTTTTGAAACTCAAGCATTTAGGCTTTTCTCATCTGAACAAGAGAAAATAACCCTTCATAAACAACTATTCACATTATTAATAGACTTGCTACTTAATCCTGAGAATAAATTAATGTGTTTAATGGTTAAAAACTGTAGAAACCTAATTGTCACATAAATTCTTTGAATAATCTACTTGTCACCTCTATAACTCTTAAAAACAAAAAATAGGTGTTTACTCTGTTTTTATATCACTTTTCTTGTGGTCATTCTTTTTTCTTCCCTGTCTCTTCTCTAGCAAAACTAAAATAATTTTATTCTAATTTATTTTCTAACAACCTTTTAGGAGCTGCATAACAAATTCTTGATAAATATAATTTTATGCTTAAATAAAAATGTGAAAAAAGTTATTAATGTGACCGAGTGTGCAAAATCTACCTTCAATGTCTAAAGGTTAATTACCTAATATGCTTTTCAAATATTGTGAATAATTTTTTCTTTTTAAATTTTATTATTTTAATAAAATATATAAATGAAAAATAATATACCTATTAACATATCATATAAAAATACTTTATTATTTTCTAAATGCGCTATATACTAGTGTCTACATTTTTATTAACTTACGTTCAATTTTTCAAAAAATAATGTTGCCATAAATTTGTTTTAGTATGAATTAAAAATTTTAAATACAATTACTTGTGGTAATTTAGTAAACAAATTTATATCCCTAAAATTTAAAGATAAATATTTAATAAATTCATTAAAATTTCAATTAATTTACAAAAAACTAATTGTAAAAATTTAAGTTTAGTTTATATGTAATAATGACTGTTTGATTTCCGGTCAAAACAAATATAGACAAATCTATGATGTGTTAAAATTGAATCCATTTTGAATACCTTTAATTTTGTATATATGAAACGTGAATAATAGGGTCAAACTAAAAACCAAAGTCCCTAATATTTCGGTCCATCCTACGTTGTGCAGTGAAGTGTGAATGCTGCTGAAATTGAACGCAGGGTAGTCCAAAGTAAGAGTTAAAAGCAAAGGAGAATGACGGCTACCAAAAGAAGGGTAGAACAAAAATTCTACCTTCTAGGACAATGCTATAGTTTGACGTTTGAGACAGGTAAAATGACTGCAGTTACAACAATTGAACAGTGAATACAATGATTCAGGGTTGTGTTCCATATTTTAATAATCAAGCCTCTAATTGCACCAGCACCTAAATAATCTCAACTAACACACAGTGAAGTGCCTTAATCAAACAAGAATTAAAGTTGGCATTAAAACTAATGAGACTGTTATGATAGCATAGCATATGAGTCAAATTAATAGATAAGGAGATTGTTTAGATGCAAAATGTGAACTAAAATGAAGAGTGAATAGTAGTAGTAGTAGTACCTTGATTTCAGAATGGAAGTAAGCAATGAATAATAGAGCACCTAATCTGTAACAACAATAACAAATGCAGAGCCGGGGATTTGACCGTGTTAATTACTGCTGGCATAACATTAATTTCAGAAATGATCTCCTGATTCACACACACCCACTGATTTTAAGTTTCTTCTCCAACCTACGTACAAAACTTCTCTTGCAATACCTAACAAAATGCAATGCCATTCAATATTTTTCAATTGATGGATAAACAACAACATTTAAATCGTCTCAGTAACTTTGGCTCTGTCCCAATCCAACCCAATTCGGTTACAAGCATAATTGCTATATGCATCAACTCCTGTTCAACTTAAAATGAGTCATGAATAGCTCAGACACAGAAACGAAGATGGTCCCCCTCAGTCCCTAAACTTTCGTACCCCTTACGCCCCACAATATGTATGCAGCTTTGCCGACAGTTTTTTTTTTTCATTTTTTACGTCAACCAAACATATCTCTCTCCGAAACTAATTTTTTGTCAAAATTATTACCTTATCTCTAGTTAATATGTTGATATTTAAACTAAAGTTAACATTATATATATAGACCGAGGTTTAACTAGTTCAAAGCAGTCAGATTCTCATTATCACAAAAATTATAAACAGTGTCTAAGTCAGTTAGTGCTGCTGAGAAATTTACCCACTCGCTGTCAGGCCGTTGAAAAGTTTTGTAGAATCTTACATCACTTGGATTTTGGATGACCTTACTGCTTGTAATGATGATGGTGAAAGGGACCACGAGTTCTTGCTCTCAAATGTTTCTGTTACCTATTCAGATTCGAAATCAGTTCCTTATAATTCTGTCCTAGATGAGAAGTTGAAATTGGTGTCTTCTTGGAACGTGCCTACTTCTAGAGTGGTCCCAGTACCTGCCCTCATAACTTAATTACATCAAAATTATAGAACCATCACTTAAATTAATTCACGCACTCAACTTTTCTATAACTACCATATCTAAATAAGAAAAATAGTGTCTTTAAATACAACAATTGGGTCAAAAAAAGAAAACAAATATATGTGGCCGCAGTCGACGTAGCAGCTATATATTTGGTATAATATATTGAGATGAGACGAGATGCTTCTTTTGTACCATTCATCTTCACCAACGATCTCAACGTACTAATTTTCTCAAATCAAATCGTTGGATATGAGACATGATGACTGACATGATAACATGATTCTTGTATTAAACTATTGGTCTCAATAAATAAACAATGATGTAGGTATTTTGAAAACGAACATGCTTATATATCCGTTACGTAGACTTGCATTATGAAATGTGAAGAATTTAATACATTTTTCAATTGAGCAAATGATGTCATATTCAGAACTAGATTCAGTTTCACATGATACATTTTTTACCCTTACATCATTCCTGACCCTCTTACCCACTCAGCTCCATATTCTATGTTATACTATAACCCTCTGGGGAGAGAGAAGTACCCTACTTCAAAATTTGAAGTGGTCCTGTTTCGCGGGGGATTTCAAAACTCCAAAAATACTAATATACTGTATTGGAATCAATAGTTTGTAGTGTCAGCCACATAATTTGATATCAACTATCATATACATATTTTCATCTCCTTATATTGTTCTTTTCTCGCATTCTCAGTTCTTTATATTATTTTTTTTGTTCTCTGTCTCAAGGCTTTGAGATTTGCGTTTTGAAAACTTAGAAGAGGTACGTGCTATAGTACTTTCAACGTTGAAAGGGAGGGAAAGATAGATATAGGACAAGGAGCCTCTATTATAGCTAAAGCACTTATATTAAAGGAAGGGTAGGATCCTAACGAGGGCAACATAGCACAAATATATATATATATATATAAGGGTTACCCTGTGAATTTTGCATCTTTTAAAGCGAGCATTGTTGAGGATGGGAAATAAAATGAAATTATGGATGAGGCCCCATTCCTTCTCGATGCAAATTATCCAAAAAATTATGAGAGAGTGGGTGTGGGGCATACATGAACATACATATATACAGTCACTAATTTACTTTGTACCATGTGGGCCTTACACATGTTGACCTTGTGTGTTCCCCCTTGAGATGAAAACCAAAGCCCAAATTGAGAACTACTATAAAGGAAGGTTAAACTTCTATATCTAAAAATGGACCAAACAAAACTATTATCGAAAACCCTCGCCATCATTTTTTTGTCTTGTAACATTTAGAGAATTAGGATAATAGAAATGAGCCAATTTTACTCATAGCCTTTAGGGATTTGAATCTTCAAAAATGAGATTTATGTTGTAGTTGGATTCAAATGAAATTAATAAAGAAAGAAGAGGCTTAAGCCAAACAAGATTAAAATTTTGCATTATCACATTCTCTTAAAATATTCTAGAATCTATTATGTACTATTTTTTAATAAAAAAAAGAAAATGTCTAAACTCAACAAAATTAGAATTCTGCAGTATCACATTATCCTAAAACATTCTAGAATCTAATAGGTACTATTTCTAACAAAGAAAAAAGAGGTCAAGCCCAATAAGATTAAGATTATGCAGTACTACATTAATGTTACAGGACCCTATCTTGTTGAGCTTCGACCTCTTCTTTCTTTGTTAAAAATATAGAAAACAAATTGGAAAAATAAAAAATTAAAAAAAAAGTTATTAATGGATAAAAATAGGAAGAACAAAATTTCAAATTAAAGTTTTGGAAGACGAAAAGATTAATGAGATGAGTTGTAACCTATCATTTACATCTCTAATTATTAGCTTCTCATCTCTCGTATAAGTCTACATAATTGTATATTTTGTGGATTTTAGGCAAATTGTTTAGATTTGGAGATGCCTAATTTATCACTACTGTGTATATTTGTTATATCGCAAAGAAAGTCTTTTAAAATATATTAGTATATTATATGAAAAATGTTTTATACTAAATATTCTTTTATTATATGAAAAGTTAAATTTAATTAAAAAATAAATTTTGATTGTAATATTTTATTTTACCTTTCTCTTGCTATAATTTTTATTTAATTTTGGAGAAATTAAAAAAAGAAAAAGAAAGAGAGATTTTTTCTGCCCTCCCCCTTTCATACTTAGTTCGTCGAAAGGTTTTTTTTAGGTATCTTAAAACAAACTATCAACTTTTGAATGGCAATTTCTTTCCTTTCATATATTTTTTTAACTACTTGCATAATATTTTTTAAATTATATAATTTAAAATTTATTTTTTATTTTCAAATTAATTAAACCATCACCAACATTGTATTCTCCCTCGACATCGCGACTTCAATTAAACATACCACAAACACCAAATATTACTTAAGTCACCACTTATCCATTTTTTTTAGAAAATAATGTGATAATTTAAAAGTCATTTTTTTATTTCTACTATCAAAATTGAACAATCCAAACATAAAAAATAATTTATCATTAAATAATCTATAAAAAAATTTTAAAAAGTAACTTTTTATATAATTTTGAAGTTTTTTTAAATTGTACAATTTAAAATAAATTTTTTTACTTTTAAATTATATAATTTAGAAAAGATAAAATAGAAATTTTTATGTTTATGGGATGCTAAAGAAATGTACAGAGGTGGAGGAAGAATTTGCCGTTTTAAATTTTACTCTTAGACAAGTAGTTGAAATTCTTTTCTTTTTTTTTTTGGTTGGTTCTCTTAAAAACAAATAAAGCCAAGGAAGCCGGCATGTACGGATCCTAGGGCTGAAATTTCCTTCCTTCGATTATAATTATTAAAATATTTAACTTGTAATAAAAAATCATTTAACAAATAAAAATCTCCACAAAAAATTATTAGTTTTATATTAAAAAATTACAAGTAATTTTTATTTCAAAAGATAAAAGTAATAAAAATAATTAATAAAAATTTATGAACGAAAATTTCTATTTCGAATGATAAAAAGTTCTATAATTCATAGGATATTGAATAACTTGTGTTATATTATATTTCTTGTGAATTTTGTTCATTAGATTTCAATTCATTGAGATAGTAAATGAAACGAAAGAGGTGCACAACCTTTCTAAAACTTCACAGAACAAAAATATAGCAAGCAGTATCATGACTTCGATCTTATCTGTTCCTCACTAACATAAAAGAACTTGTCTTTAAAAGATAGCTAGATATTCTTCATATTACAAATCATACTGTTTTTTGGGTGTCAGGTTTGGAAAACTCTCCCATCTCTAAGGCAATATAATAATGGAACATGACTCAAAAATAGTCTCTCAATTTAAAATATGATGAACCCACACATGTTTATTATATGCTATATTCTCCAATACTTCCCCCCAATACCATCTGGGTAGGTCTATGTAGGCCCAATTGCAACTTCTGTACCATCTAAAACTCAGGTAATTTACTTTTACTTGTTTTTTTTTTTATCTTTCTTATTCTTCACGTTAGGGTTTTCGCAATTAAGTTCTGTTGCTTATATTTTTAGTTTGCATGCACTTGTATTACTTGAGTTTCAAAGGTTTTGTTAGTGGGATTACAGTATTGGGCTTTGATACCTATGGAATGCAGACCAAAAAGAGTGAAATGAGCTAGCTATTATTTAAATTTGAAAAATAGCATATTGCTCAAAATTCCTCAACTGACTACACTCAAAACCACTCCTAACATATTGCTCAAAATACCTACATACTTTCATTTTCTCTATTATCCAAATATAAAGCTTGTATGTACTGCAACAATGGCCCACATTAGCTCACCTCTTTAAGTCAATATGAGATTTCTAGTACCTGTTAAAATATTAAAAATAAATAATTTATTTATTAACTATTTTATCATTGCGAATAGCTTTGAACTTTTTAAATTGTTCTGACCTGTTTTTTTTACAGTTCAATAAAAATAAATAGTTAGTGATTGTAACTTATAAATCCATGTATTAATAATGATTTATCTTGGAATTAAGTTGGGTTTAAAAGGTTATACTTTTAAAAAATATAAAATTAGTGAGCCATCTTGTCTTATCATACTGAGTTAAGTTGGGTTAAAAAAAATATAATTTTTTTTTTAAATGTAAGTTAAACTGAACCAAGTGTGGATTAAAGGGTTCAATGTAGATTGGAGATAGATCGACCATAACTAACTAAAATCAACCATTTATCATTCTTTCATTATATTTTTTTTTACTAATTTTAACTATATAGTTTAATAATCTATTTTTTTTTAAGATTATAATGTTGTTGAATAATATTTAAATCTTTGAATGCTAAATTTATTTATTTGCCTAGTTATATTGATTGATATTTTGATTTTAATTTCGCTTATTAATTGTACTTGTATAAATAAATTATGAGTCCAGCCAATTTACTTAAATTTAATTCAATTCATTTTGATTGCATCATAATAAATTTAAAATTTAGTAAGCTAAAATAAATTTTAAAGAAACAAATATGCTTAACTGAGTACATTCCTTTGTCGCAACTTACCAAAAATAAAAGTAAAGTGTAGTAAGTTAACTTGATTTTAATTTAACCCTTTTATGAGCTACTTTAATACTCCAGCTTACACGACACTAACATGCATATCAACATTCCTTAAATAAATACTGTTGAATCCTGAAAAACAAACTACTCGTGTATGTTTTAGATGTAATTTTTTCTATCAAAATTTGGACCATAACCAAAAATCACAAGGATCAGAACTAATATAATCATTAATGTTATACACTGATACAACACCATAACAAGGTAAAAGGATAAAAGAAAAGGTTAAATAAAAAAAATAACTTTTCTCTATGTTATTTTATTATACAAGCTGGTCTCATAAAAATCATTGTCTTCTCTTTTTTATGGATGTAACAGCATAAGAAGATTTTTCGTACTACTCAAACATAAGAGCAATCAAATATCTGACGAATACTACACCTATAGATAGGGTATAGCACTCAGAAAGATATCTGCCCGAGGCGAGGGAATTTTGATTTCATAAGAGGCACCACATCGGAATCTACTGAAGTGTGTAGATAAAAAGGCTTGTTCTGGTCAAAGTAAATGAAATGAAACCTTCATATTAATCACTTTTTATATAAGAAATCATTAGCAAAAATCTTAATAAGAGATCGTAGAAAAGAAAGGTAGTTTTCCTATTATGGTAGCAGAATGGCCCATAATGTAGGTTAGATATTCCATGAACCAAAAGCTAGAGGGAGAGAAAAAGAACATCACTATGGTAAATATACAAATTCGGAATCAAAAGACTCCATTTCGTGTCTTCTTAATTCATCATAGGTAGTATACATCTTTTCTTCTGCATGCAATGTGCTTATTTATCTAGAATTCAAATGAATAAGAAAAAATAAGCAGTGCCCTGGAACATAATGAAGAATTATATGAACATTTATTATTGATGAGCTTGAGAAGGATGGAGATTATAATCAGATTTTTACACTAAGAGAGACAAGGATATTCTGTGAGAACACTGAGATTTGTCATCAATCTTGCAAAATGATTAGTAGACTAATATGTAAGGACCTATAATCAGCAACCCTACTTTGGCAGTCCAATAAATAATTCTGTATCCACTTCTAACCTCTGGCTACTTGAACAGTAAGGTGCTGCTTCTACTTCTGCTCCAACTTGTGAGTGTCTAGGCCATTGCTGCTGGGATGTCTTTTCCACCCTCTGCCACTGCCATCAATAAGAAAAAAGCTTAGAAAGGGTGGTGGCCCTTTTCAACAGTAAAGATTCCATCTTCCCATTTTAGACAAAGTGATCAAATGTAATATATGCAACTATTATTTGCTGGTGGATCCATGCTACTTTTATGTTATTCTTATCAACCATTTTGGTTTTTGCGATTCAATCATTAACAAGAGAAGGCACATGTGTTGAAGGAAGGAGATTCCCACAAAATATATATTTCTTTAATAAAAGAGAGAATAATCGAAGCAATTCGTATGTACAAGATTAACACTAAGAAATAAGACAGTTGTTTCTTTTGTAACAAGTCAGGATATCAACAAAAGGATTGTGTAGAATATGTATTTTTGGTGAGATTTTATATCAAAATTAATCGGCATTAGTTGAAGTAAGATGACCACATACACATTAATAATTAATTAGTCCTAAATCAGTTGTTTTCACTTTACTTTATACACATGCTTTCTGTCTAAACTTTTTTAAGTAAAATTTCAAATCAAAGCATTGGAGCTAATAAATGGTTTATGTAACTAAACAATTTTTTAACAAGAATTCTATAGTTGATTCACGTTACTTATGATATATACGAATGTATGGTTTAGTTTATTTATTTTTAGTTTAGATTACTGGAATTTAGGAAAGGAATCTATTTGAGTATAGAAGATTCACGATATAATAAGAATAATTCTCTCAACAAGGATTTTCTGCGTTAAGTCAACTCTGATATTTTTTCTTATTAAGAGATATTAGATATATCTCTCATTTAATTATATGGTATTTTATTTTTTTCTCCAGATCGAGTAATTTTTTTTCTCTTAAAAAACCAGTTTAAGAAATTAAGTTTTTTAAAATAATTTAAATAAAACATCCATGAATATTGAATTGTCTATCCTGATTATATTTCTAATAATGGAGATAACTCTTTCTAGGGTATGCTATTATGCAAGTATATGTAGCCCCGCATTATATGATATCAAAGATACATTAAAAGTATAAAAACTAATTTTGATTTGCCAATTTTTTTATCAGTAATATATATTATTTGATTTTCCACTGTAAAAGAGAAAAATAATTATAATTAAGTAGAAATAAAATAACCTATCCCTTTCTTATGTCTCCTAATTACAAAAATATTACTTAAAAATACCAACGAAGATAGAATATTACGTGGAGAATCTAGCCACACAACTGAAGGTCGATCAGTGGTCGTGGTGATAGAAGTGTTTAATTTTAAGGGCAAGGAGAAGAATTTATCGGTCAAGTTGAAGGACTAGTATTTGGAGATGGAAGACTTGTGATGAATTTACCGACGTGACTCTGTCATCATAATGAATAATAGGCTTAACATAAAAAATTTGAGAAAGATCTTCGCGATACATAAGACTTTGTCTTGGATCAACATGAGTTTGGTTTCAATAAGACTCTTCATCAAGTTGTCTATTTTTACAACATTCTTCTTGATGAAGAGAACTTTGATGACAGTAAGGATTTCAACAATGGGAGATCGTTCTTGTTGGAGAGATTTCAAATGAGGTGGAGATCAAAGATCAACTAGAAACTCCTAAACCTGAGGGTGATGCAGAGGGGTTCTGAACTTAAAATAATTTATGCTTATTTGTTTTTTGTTCCTCGTTGTTTGTGGCTTTTGTTTTTGTTGTTTTTTTTTTTCTTTAAATGAATCATAACGCTTTTGCCCTATTTCAGCTACTTGAATGAATATTCATTTTTTGTCTTCACTTTTTCGGGAATGCATTTTAAGTCTTTAATTATTAATTGCTCAGCTCCTATGTTCATTTGTATTTTTTTTGAATAATATACTCGCTCGCTCTGATTTTGCTTTCAGAGACTTTAACTTTTTTTGGGGAGGTTAACTCAAACGAAAATTTCTTTAACAGAGAAGGATAACTTAAACAGAAACATAACATCACTTATTGAGAGGGATTCAGGTGCATGAAAGTTTTTCTTGATCGAGAAGGAGAATTTTAAAGGGATTCACTTGGTAAAAAACCAAGAAGGAGAACTTAAATGAAAACATAATGTCTCTTCTTGAGAAAGATTCACTTGGGTGAAAACTTTCTTGACCAAGAAGGAAAACTTTAAAAGAAGATGTAACGTTATTTCTGAAGAAGGATTTATTAGGACAAAAGCTTCCTTCAGGAGAAGAAAAACTTTAAACAAAAATGTAATGTCATTTCTTGGAAGAAATTCATTTGGGTGAAAGAAGGGTTTATGGACGAAACAAAGTGAATGTTGTAGAAAACAAGAATTTGCATTTATTAGAGTATTTTGGTAAGATCTTCCCAGTCAAAATCCTCCTTAGGAGAAATACTGGTGGTAAGAAAAAAGTACACTTCATTTAGAATTCTTTGACCGTTAGACATTATAGCTAGTAAGCACTATTGTGCAGACTTTCTTGAACTCGGAAAGGTCATTCCCAGTTCAGGGTAAGCTCGCTATCTGTTGTGTCCTTTCATGTGTCAGTTATCTTTCTCCATACCAAGTTTCCCTTTCGAAAAGATATCAATTTTACTTTTGCATTATACCTTATGGACGTCCTTTGTTCCATGCTTCTTCTCATATTTTGGCTTTGTCCCGTAATTCTTCGACTAGGTTCAACTCGATTATAAGGCATTCGTTGTTCAGGTTAAGATCGATGATATTTCGGCATATTGTTGGTTTCTCGAGTTCCATAGGGATCATGGCATACATGTCATATGTCAAGTTGAAGGGTGATCTATCGTTGACATTTGTGGGATATAGCAGTATGCCATAGCACCTCAAGGGTGCTCAACCAAGCTGGTAACATTTGATCTTGAGGTTCTTGTAAAATTTCCTCAAGCCTTTTACTGGTGAATTGGTTTTTGTTACCGGTGATCATGTAGTTTGGAAGCTCAAAGTGACACACATCATTCTTCTAGACAAAGTTTTGTAATTATTGTGTTATTAGTATAGTGAAGGGCTCACTTTAATCCATTTTGTGAAGTATTCTATTCCATCTCCTCTATAGTTTTCCTTTTCAAGGTTTCTAGCTCTCACTAGAGTTCTATAGTAAAGTTTTTTGGTCCATGTGATTCTCCTATATTTTCTTGGAATAAGGTCTCTCAGTGTTCGTCATATGGCATGTGGTAACCATGTGGTCTTCAACTAAGGCTTTACTCAACCTAAGGGCGTCAAAATGTTCTTATCAGGCCAAAATAACCTATCTAAGACCAAGTATTTCCTGCTAGTTTATCTCTTTTGTTGCTCTCAGTCCTCAATTGGCCTTCAACATTAATGTTCGTCGTTCTAGTTTTCAATTCACAGATCTCAGTTTTCAATTGTCGGTTTAGAAGTCAAATTACCTACAAAGATACTCCGACACTCAAGTTAATTTTGGTTCAAATAAGATTTTAAAAAGAAATGAATGACACAATTGAATTATCACTTTATTAGCCTACCTTTACTTTAAAATACTCTTCTATTTATACTACTTAAGTAGGCTTTTACTTGTACGAATAAGGTAGGCTCATAGATCTTCTAATCATGATTTTCAGTGTTGTTTAGATATAACATTTGTTAGTTATATTTGGTTAATTAATTAATGTCATCATTAATGTGTTAAGAATGTGTCGATCATCTTAATATTTAAATTATTTCATTTAATTCCTATTTCCGAGACATATTTCAATAATATATAATTGTCTCGACCCGTACAATACATTGATCTCTAAGTTCAAATTGACTTATAAAGAATCTTAAAAAAAAAATTAATTATTAACTTTTAATTCTGGGTTACGTATGATATAAGTTACAAACAAATTTAGTTGAGGTCAAAAAAACATTCTAGATAACTGCTAATCAAAATTATATATATATATATATATATATATATATATATATATATATATATATATAACTAGATTTTTTTACAAAAATTTGTAAAAATGGGTTTATTTATAAAGTTTTAAAGTGACATAAAATATTAAAAAATCATAAAATATAAAAAAGCTAGGATTAACCATAAGTCAAATTGCAGGCCTCAAGCTCATAATGAATTAACAAAACGTCATAATTAAGCAGTTACCAAAACTATCAACTTGTTTCATTTGTTTTTGACGTATAAAAGATGTAGGATAATGAATAGCATGGATCAAAACCAGGTAAGATAAGAATCTCACCATTTCAGTTAATTTGGCATTCTCTTGGAGCAAGTTACTCTCCTGAATTCAGTGAGAGAATGTGTCAGGCGTAAAGGATTTTTGTAACAGTGTTAAGCGTTTCAATGTATTTAGCAGCTGAATGAAGCAGGGTTACCTGGGATCGTAGTTGATCAATCTGCTCCATATATAGTTGAGCCTGAATGAGCAAGATCAAAATCTCTCAATTCTGTCCTTTGAATTCATTCATTAAATTAATTATAGAAGGCAACTAGAGCCCTTGATTTTTGTTGATTATCTCAACTCAGGTGTTTACTTACCTTTCTTTGTCTGACTCTTAGCAAACTTCTCTGCAGCTGATCCTCAATTCCTTTGAGTTCATCATAGGAATAACTCACGCTTTGTCCCAGCAGCTTCCTAAAACATCAATTCAATTTCAAATAACGAACCAAAAACTGTACTCGCATTTCAAGCAAGAACAACAGTACAATCAGCAATATATATAGCTCAAAAAGATGCTAAAGAGCATTCCCAAAAATTGAGTAATTAATGTGGCAGCACCACTAAAACCTCAGATATACTATAATGGATTGAAATACCGTAAACTAGAGGTAGTAGGATAATTGAGAAAGCATTAAATAAGGACTAACCTTTTAGAAATTTCAAGATGCTCAATCTTTTTTGCCATGCTTTCTGATTCTAACTTCAGTTGCTGCATGAAAAAGATCAACAAAAGTTAGCAATATATTCTACTTACTATCATAAAAGTAATAAAAATAATATATTTTTCTACTGTTAAATTATCTACTATAACCTAATTATCAACTAAATACTAATGATATGGTCTCTAGCAAGAACTATGATTATATTTTTTGTTACCTGAACATATTCCCCTTTAATTACAAATTACTACCATACATTATAAATATGTTCGCTTTAAATTATATTAATTTTGATTATATTCTAAACTTATTTACTTTATTTATTATTATAATTAATTGATTTTTTAATAAAAAATAAGTTTTTCAATAAGATTGTGATTTTCAAATTTCAAAACAACACTAATTATTTTCTTACTATTTATGTATTTTCTCCACACTTAATTTAAATATATGCATTTATTCTTATATCCACCTGGTTGACAACTCAATATAAATTAATAAGAAATAAACACAAATAAAAAAATGAAGTAATTTGTAAAATATATTAAGAAATCGCATATAGCAAGAAAATAATGAAGGATACAACAAAGTGATAGTGATATATGCATCAAATACAATACCATAATAGAAATAGTGTATGACTCATTAGTACAAGAACTTATAGATCGCGTATCAAGTTGGCTACTTACCTAATAATTGTGATTGTCCACTTATTTAGTTCCTGACTTGAGTAATAGCGTTACGATTTATACAACTACTTTACTTAATAATGTGTTAGTTATTCATTTATTTATTTAATTGGATACCGGAGTGATAACATATGACTCATTTCTTCTATCTAATTGGTGATACAATTAATAATGTTTCACTCATATTTTCCAATCTAATTATTATCTAACATGATCAACAAATCAAATTGTTAGAACAACAAATCAAATTGTTAGAAAATCAAACGAAATTGAATGAAAAACTAACTTATAAGTCACTCAAGAAAACAATACAAGGATCAACAATAAGATAGCAAACACCACAAAATTTCATACAAGTCTTAAATAAGTCATATGATATACAATATAAGATACTTCTCATTACACCAAGTAATCACAAATTCAAACTCAAAAATAAATGATATTTAACATTAAAATAAACAAATTGATGAACTGACGCAATACTTAAAATATAAACATGATACTGAGTGTGTTGTTATACAATTTACAAGCATATATGATAGTTCCTTTACTTGTAATTGAGATTGGAAGTTGTGTATTGCTAAGTATCTATTGATCAATATGATAGTCTTTATACTCATGCTTAAGGTTAAAGGACTTTATATTGTTAGATTATTTACTGACTTAATTGATAGCCTAAATATCAATATAATACTCACGTGACCTTTAAATCCTATTCACAAGGCATGAGAGAAATCAAGAATCTCAAAAATTATTTCTCCCACGATCAATAAGATCGATGATTCACCACCTTATAGAAGTTACCACCCGTACGAAAATTGGTCAACTAAAGAATAAAGGGAAATTTGAAAATACAAACCCCTAGTTAAGGAAATCTAATTTCAATTTTAAGAAGAATAATTGATTATAATTAGAGGCTCTAGACTAAACAAAGATAACTAATCTGAAATAGTTATAACTTATAGAATCTTATTGATTCTTCTCTCTTTCATTTGAAATATACACTATCAACCCATGGTGTATCAACTCATGACTGTCTGCTATGTCACTGCGCTCAAAAAGATATGTGAACCACAAACCATGCACGGTAGTGTTACAAATGCACAAGTTTAAACTGACTCTTGAGTAAAGCATGTTTATTGTTTCATTTAATATTTTAAGAAATAATCAATTGTTTGAAAAATTAAAAGTGTTTATTTCCTTAAAATAAATAAATCGAAATACATACATTTCCAATTTACAGTTGCCATACCTTTTGCAATATAGAAGCTGTGCCAATTGTGGTATTAGTATAATTTTCTCGTAAATTTTGTTGGATTATTAGGCGCTGAGAAAGGTTTTTATTATTAGGCGCTGATATAAGCAATGATGTATTGGTTAATGGTATTACGGAAAAGAAAGAATATTTTGTGTATAATAACATTATTGGATTAAAAAGTACTAGTTTACCTTTATATTATTTGTTTCCTTTCTAAAATGTCAAAGAAGATTTTGAATATTTTGAGTGCAAATACGAGATAACATTTTAAAATTGTTAGAGTTAATTCGAATAAGAATCATCAGGTGAATTTTGTAGTGGTTTGGAGGTAAATGATCTAGCTAGAACTTTATAACCTGGGCTATCTAGCTAAGACTGGATATTTTTTGGTTGATTCTAATGATTTAGCATCTACTGTTGTTCTACAAGTATGGTAAGACAATATCTTTGTTTGTAGAGATTACTTGATAATTAATAAATTTTAACATACTCATTACATTTTTTTATTTAGTTTTTATTTAAAAAAATAATGTAACTTTCAAAATTTAACATATGACAATATGCAATATTATTAAAGTTGACTGAAGTGATTCTAATGTAACACTAAATATTTATAATTTTTTAAATAATATATAATGTATAAAATTATTATAAATTTTAATTAAAAAATTTATACGTCAATTAAGTAGACGCCAACATATAAAAATATTTTTAAAAAATATATATTAAAGTCAATTTAACCAACTCTAATAATATTAAATATAAATTCAGTAAGTTAGCATTCATTTGGTAAGTATTATTATATTATTTAATTTTATTAATAAATATTATTAAGCTTTATCCGACACTATAATATTGCATTATTATTTTTAATTTTTGTAAAGAAAATGAGTTTATTAGTTAAACTGAATTTATTACATTTTTTAACTTCTTAAAAATTAGTGAATATTTTTATGGTTATTGATACTATTATAATATATCTTTAATATTTATTTACCTTAGGATCAACCATACTTACTTATGCTATGGACCTTTGTGATAACTAATAGGCATAGGATTAGTATGTTACTTTTATTATAAAAGTCCAAATTTAAAGATAAATTTTTTCAATCACAATTTTTTTTTTCACTTTTTATATATATCTCTATAGTCCACACTCATCTCCTTCAACCACACTCTTCTTCTCATTTCTTTCACTAACACCTATCTTTGTAATCCATATTTATATCATTCACCTACAATCATCTCCTTCATGCACACACATCTCCTTCGTTCACACTCTTTTTCTCATGAGCTTCATTCATCAATTCCTTCCTCTATTATAATTTTTCTCCACTTTTTTATATTTTATTTTGTTGAACATGAAGACATTATATAAAAAAAAAATTAAACTATTGTCATTAACGTTAACCTAACCCACACAAATTGAATTCATATTTAAATGTTGACAATATATATTAATAAATAATTAAATTTATAACTTTTTATTCTGTGAAACCAAGACTACATTTTCATAATTAATTAATGTTTAACCTATAATATCCGTCTTAATGTAAGTTAAATGAGTTATCATAGAGTCAATTTTTTTAACTAACACAAGACCAATGTTAATTACAAGTTAGCATCACCTATTTACCATTTAAGTCAACTTTTTGCCAACGCTATTATTCAAAGTTTATTATGGCCAATATTTATATTATAAGTATGCTTCAATTGTATAGGTTATGCTTAATTGGATTTGGATTCAAATCTAATAAAAGTTTTTTTTTTTTTAACCTTTTTTTTTACCCTTTTTCTTTGTTGAGATCATGACTTGGGCTTTAAAAGTATAATTGAGGTGATGTTGACGTCTTTGGAGAGGTTAAAGAAAGATTTGTAGTGTCTCATAAAAAGATCATGAAGAAATTTCGCATGGATAGGGGAAGAATTTAGCCTTGAAGTTGAAATAGTTGTTTTGTCCCGACAACTTAACATTGTTTCGAGCATATATTATGCCTCAAAAAACGACACGAGACCCATTCCAATTTTTCAAAAACAGATTCATCCACAATTTTTATGACGATATGCAAACTCAAATCAACCATCTAACAGTCAAATGGTTTATAAAAATAGTATACATGTTTTACCTTATAACTCTAACTAGTTTTTTGTGGAATCCAGTGCCTATTGAGAGTGTCAATCAAATGACATTGGTTTGATTTGAATCACTAAATGTGTTTTCAAAAAGGTCATAAAAGTTTACGTATTGACAATTTGAACATTCCCGTCTCTCTTAATTAGTAAATTAAGTTTGATCATTAATTATGATTAGTACAAAGATCACATTAGAGTTGTATAGATATTACTCAACAATTCATTCATATTCATGACTTCATATTATGACGTGTTCTAAACGTGTAAGATCAGAGTAAAACCTGGATATAATCGTCTCCAAGCTTTTTGGCAGGAACATCTTTGGTATATTCACGGTAACGTTCCAAAATCTTTGACATGCTGAAATATTTAAAACAATTTTCGTTAAAATTAAGAATTTAATTAAAATATATAATGATAGCGTACATAAATTTATTCTATCAGTTGATTATATATTATTGTGCATTGCTAACTTTTGCATTAATTTATTTAAAAGTTATATTTATATATTGTAAAATCAAAGTATAAGAACTAAACACGAACATCAATATAGAGCAATGTAGATAAGTTTTAGTACATATACCAAGAATTTAACCTGTTATAAGTGCTTATTTATAGTCATTTTGCACGAGATTGACCCATTTTCTATCTATTGATCTTGATTAGAAAAATGAGATGTATCGACTCTAGACCATATAAATGTTAAACCCTAGGATCGGAAAGTTTTATGTTGTCTGTAAAAAAAATCTATATAGTGGTTCTCCTCATCTTCTCATAACAGGCTAGACTGCACCATTTTATTCAATAAACAAAATCTACTATTTAAACCTTCGTCCCAAATTATCTCTAGTTTTAGCTTTTCCAGTTTATCACAACAAATAACATTCTTATTTTCTAATATACTATTAATTGTTTTTATCCTAAATTTCAATTTTAACATTTTCAATTTATTCCCAAAATAACTGGTGTTTTCATTTTACAGTATATTTATTAATATTTCTTTTTTGGAATTTTTCCTCAGGTATTAATATGTTAACAATTCAACCACAACAATTACTTCACTCTTTATTCAAGGTATTTATTAAAAGTAATGCAGCTACGGTGTGTCTGTATATATTATTTTTCTTAATCTACTTTTTAGAAATCTTAAACTCCTTATAAAAAATAAAGCTACATAACTTATGCATGCTTGCTGCTATAGTGCTAAAACCAATCTGTTGACATTTTCAAGAATTGGGATAATTAAGAAATGTGCACAGAATTCCTACCAAAAATAAGAAATAAATGTGTACGGAACGCCCCAAACAGAACTGTTCGTAAATACTAGGTAAAATTCCTCTTTCCAAGGTGGAAAAAAAAAATATAGATATATATATATATATAATTCTCAATATGTTGGAAAACGACATGCATAAACACATGCCTGCACTTGAAAATGTCTATAGTTTGTTCCACAAAAGCTAAAAGCTTCCATGTCTCAAGGTTCCAAAAAAGTGAGAGCGAAGTTTGTATAAATAGATGTGAATTTATGTAAGTTGCTTTAACATATACTCAAATTCACGGTACGTGATGATTTAGTACAAGATATCGATCCTGTCAATAAATCGTCCTAGAAGATATTGCATATCAAATTCTATATAGGTTCTAGTGATCTGCATTAACTGTTTAAGGGGCAGATCACCCAATAAGCTTTCATTTGACATCCTACTTAACTAAGCCTTGAGAGAATTGGACCTTGATAGATTGGCTTCATGTCTATAATTACACTAGACAAGCAACTAAAAGCTATGGAATATTGAAATGACCTAGACCACAATTCAAAGGGTACCTAACTTACTAATGGGCTTCCATTTTATTCAGCCAAGGGAGTAATGAGTGTTGCTATGTGCAAACAAATTTATTGAAGTACAAGGTACTCAAACCAGTACAATAATAGTTCTTACATAACCAGAAATTTATTGGACCTTTTAATATAGCCATCTCAGTAATCAGTACAACTCAGTCACATATACAGTAGAAGTAAATTTCACAATTAATGATACACCGAACCCATTTTGTTTTTTCTGTACAGATAGCACCAAATCTCAAAACGTAAGTTAGAGAAAAAAATTAACAAAGACTACTCACAGAACCAGCAATTCAACCCATCTCCATTTTTTTCCGCATTAGTATAACAGGTACATACATATCTTTGAGCAATAATATCTATTGGAATACTATTTCTTAAGCAGAATAAATGGAATAATGAAGGAAAACTTACTCGGAACTTGAGAACTCAAAGAGCCTTCCATTCTGGGAGAAGACTATGACAGCTACTTGTGCATCACAAAGAACTGATAGCTCATAAGCTTTCTTTAGAAGACCATTTCTACGCTTTGAAAAGGTCACTTGACGGCTTGTTGCATCCTCAATTTTCTTCATTTGAACCTTTCCCCTCACCATCTCCTACACATAAAAACAACAAGATGCATAAGCCCCTCGAAAACAAAAAAGAGAGAAGGCAAAAATTTTCGTCAAGCCCTAGATGGAACAAAACAAAGTAAAAAACTTATAACAAAAAATTGAAAAGGTAAGGGACAAAATATTACCAAAAACTCGCAAGAGGCTCTTCCAGAAAAGTTTCCCTTTAATTTGTGTTCTTTCTAAAGCTGGAAAATGTAAGATTTTGAAACAAACAATTAAAACCCACAATCCAGCCTGGAGTGAGCAGCAACAGTCAATAGAAGAACATGGTTGAAGGGGGGTATTTGGTTTTATCAGAAATAACTATTGATCCTAGAACTCCAAAATGGATCTTACAGAGAAATATTCGTTTAGCTTATTTTAAAAAACATGTACGAAATTAAATTAAATGGGGTGGAAAATATTGACCTCCCAGAATGGTTGAAATTAAACCATTCCAATATGAGCAGAGAGAAAACTAAAAGAGCTTACAGGTTCATCATAGGTCAAGGAACACAGAGAAAGGCAAAACTCACCACTACTTTTAGGTTAAAGTTAAAGAAGAGAAGAGAAACTGTAGGTAGTGGAAGAAAGAACTGGAAAATATTCCAGAAACCCTAGCCAGAAGGATCCCACTTCCAGCAAAGTGGCATTCATTGTAGATGTTTCTCGGACCACAGAAAAGGAGGCTGTTGCCTTATTCCTTCCATTTTTGTCATCCTCCCAGAGGTTCGATACCCCAATAGTTGACTTCAAAAACCGACCGGAAAAACAAATGGAAAACAAATTTCTATTTTTTCTTTTTTGTTTCTTATCATCTATTTGTCTGTCTTGTTTTAGCAAACTTAAATAACTATTTAAGAAATGTTCCTTTTGAAAAAAAAAACAAAAAAAAAAAACTCCCCCTTTGGTATTTGAATAAAAGATCTGAAGAATATTAATTTAAAGAATACACTACAAAACTCTGTTACTGCATAAGAGAAAAATAAATATTAAACATTAAAGTTACCTTAATATTTTAGTTCTTTCAAGTCAAAATTTATTTAGTCAATAAAGATTGCAAGTTTCCAGAATGTGGAATTACGTGCTGTCAAAATAACTTGACAAAATGATTAATGGTTTGCATATTAAACCGGAAAAACAAAGAGCGCGAAATAAAGAAGCAACTAAACGTACGTAAACTGCTATGGAATAAAGTCGATGATCAGAAGAATACTTTGAGAAAGAAATAATAATATTGAGAAAATAAACATATATAAAACGTATATAGAGCTTGAATCAGTACATGAGCTTATTTAGAATCTACATGTTGGTGCTCATAATGATAAAGAACGAATAGCTGTCATAACATGAAAATCTTAAGGATATTATTTAAGCCATTTAAGTTCAATTCAGAAGGTGAAACAAGGCAGATAACCATTTATAAATTGATAGATGGGGAGATTGAAAATATTATAGAAAGTGAAAAAGTAAAAATAGTTCAAGGTAATGAAAGATGAAATCTAAACTTAATATGATAATCAATTTTTTTTTTTTTAATTTGGTGAAGTTGCTTAAGACTAAGAAGATACATGATAAAAGCTATATCTATAAGGTGAAATAAGGTAACTTAATATCTTCAATGTACAAAGATAGATTAACAGGAAAAATGACTTTAGTTAAAGAAAAAGTGTTACTTTTTATTAGATTTTCTCACCTCCAGTAAAGATATCATCCATTAAAATTGTGTTAAGTTTAGTTATTATTCTTAATTTAGAGGTAGATGATATAAATGTGAAGATTTTTTTTTTTTAATAGTGAATTGGAAGGAGAAATATAAAAAGAAAACAAGGACAATAAAAGTTACGTGTATAAGTTAAGAAAAAAACTATACAAAGTTAAAACAAGTGAACAACATTATAAAATACTATTGTTAATCACTATATCTTTGTTAAAAAGATTTTTTTTATGATAAAGTTATTATTGTATTTGTGTATGTGGATGACATGTAGGAAATAATATTTTTAGGATTGATAAACTGAAAAAATAATTTGGCAAAACATATCTCGAAGGACACAATAGCCATTAAATAAATTATTGGTGTAAGAATGATGCATATAAAAAGGATAATAAGTTTTGGTTGTTCATTGACATTATATTAAAAGATTGTGGTAGAGATTTCAAATACAAAACATGTGACTAGAACTTTGCTTAGAACTCATCTTAAATTAAGTTCTAAGCAAAACCCATAAAATCTAAACTAAGAATTAAATATGAAAAGAATTATTTATACATGTACAACTGAAAGTCTAATATATGCAATCGTTGGCACAAAACTAAATATATCACATGTTGGTGGTACAGTAATAGATTTACGTTCAAATCAAGTAAAAAAGAATTGAAGCGTCATGAGATAGATTTAGAAATTGTAATGCTAACATGAATTTTTTTTTTTTTTTTGTGTTAACAAGTCTACTTTAGTAAGGTGCTCACATATTGATTTTAGAAAGTTAAATTATTTGATTAATTTACAACAAACTATGATTTACCTGTCTTTGTCAAAGTACGTATTGTCCGGGGCAAAATTTATTATTATTATTATTAAAGCATGAAAGGATTTATCGTATATTAAAAGATTCTTGTAAGAATTTTATTTTGTTCAAGAAAATATATATTATTTATAGATAGTCAAAGTGTTTTTCATATTGATAAAAATTTAATTTTACACTCAAATATCTAAACATATTAATGTGAGATATTATTTAATAGAAAAATATTTTGAATATTAAGTTTATACGAAGTTATAAATGATTAGGATCGATGATAATGAAGTTAATGTGATGACTAAAATATTAAAAAGAAAATTTGAAATTGTTGTTTGATAATTGATTTTGTAATCACTTTTATAAGGAGATTTTTTTTTAAAAAAATTATTTTATTTTATATATAAAGAAAGCAAGACAAAATATTTAAACTCAATTATATAACTTATGTTAAGCAAAGAGTGTTCAAATTGAAATTATTTTCGAGATACTTGATATTGAAAACAATAGAATAAATAGTGAGAAAAACTATGATTTTTATATATTCACAAAATATAGGTTTCAAATTACAATTAAAAATTTATTTACTGTAAGATTTATATGATTTCTAGACATTAGATTCATAAAAAAATTATTTTTAGGAATTTGACTGGCAATTAAAAGTCTATAGATAGGAAAGCAACAATAACTTTAGTTTGAGTTAGTTTTTTTTTGTTAATATTTTTGTTTGATTTTCTTGGGATGATCAGTTTATATATTTATTAGAAAGCGTAATTGATGATGGAATTTGCTTCCTTTTATTTAAATAACTTTACTTTCACAAACTTTGTCTTTTTTAACTTTGTCAGTATTCTACTTTTATAAGTAATCATTACATTTCTGACCAGTTCGGAAAATTTTATTTTATATATATTCTTCATTTTATTATGGTACAGCTTTGATCTTAGAAAGCCTATAAAACATCTTAAATTAACTAAATAACATAATAACTATGCTTAAAAAATTATAAATTACCCCGTTTGAAATACTATTAAATTAAAAATGTTGGAAAACATTTGAAAGTTCTAGTTCATAATCTGCCTTGATCATTTTGGATTGTTTTGATTTGTTTGGTAATAAAAGAATGATTAGTTGGAGGAGACCATACTCTTTCTGATTGTCACTGTGTGTTAAAGGAGTGAAAATAAAGTAATAGAACTTCCATGCTCTTTTTGGCTGCCTCTTCTTTCTGCTCTTTCATATCGGTTTGATGCCATTCTTATCAATTCCAACCTCTGCATTTTCACGCTACTACTTCACTTTCTACTATGCTGATAATACTATTAGCTCACAACACACTACTTTTACACCATGTTTAACTGCAATTTTTTCATAATTTCGTATCAGCAAAAATATTATTTTATTATAAATACAATTTTTTTTATATAAAGTCAACTCCGGTACAGAGTGTTGTTTTCTCATACATGATAAATAGAAATTCCTGTAAAGAAAAATTGCTATTGAGAAGGACTTTCTGAGACCCAATTTGAATGATTTGTTTGACGTAGCAATTACTTCTCTTGAAAAAAAAAAAAAAAAAAAGAAAAAAA
>Ga0209700_100096_pt1 | contig 122238 bp, 54 predicted proteins | sample SiratroredBW_FD_187528 | JGI IMG/M metagenome (GOLD analysis project Ga0209700, IMG submission 187528) | Root nodule microbial communities of legume samples collected from California, USA - Siratro red BW (SPAdes) (version 2) | ecosystem: Host-associated > Plants > Roots > Nodule | place: USA...
TCCGTGAAAATCAGAAAAAATGAATACCAGATACCTCGACGAAGACGACGGTGGTTGTTTTTCAGCCACCCACAACCACCGACGGCCACCCAAAGTGCCTTCAACCCTCCACTCCAACACTGTAGGAACCTCCCACCACCACTGCGATACCTTCCACCAATGTTCAGAAATGCACCGCACCCCTTCAATGAAAAACCTTCTTTTATAGCAGCAGGGTTAAATTTGTAATTTCCTCATGTCTATTATTGGAATTTTGAAAATTATGGAGGTGCAGGAAGATGATATGGAGGTGCAGGAAGAAGCAGTCCAAGAGCTATTGAACCGAAAACATAAGGGCCTATGTTTCAAGTGCGGAGGCCCATTTAACTCCCAACACCGCTACCCAGATCAAGCAATCAGAGTCATGCTGCTGGACGATGACGGGTGCGAGGGCGGTGACGGCGCTAACAACGAGGAACCGGGTGAATTCGAGATGGTTGACGGGGAGTGCTCCATCCTTAGACTCCTTTTGTTCACCGAACATTCTTCTCCACTCACAAAAACGACGAAGGTCGAGGGTAAGATTTATGGGTACCCCGTGAGTTGGCTGGTGGACAGCGGTGCGACCCACAACTTTATATCGAGAGAGTTGGTGGAATCAATGGCGTGGGGATACGAGCTTTCGGAGAAGCTCCGCATCCGCCTTGGTGATGGAGGACAGGCTGATACTAAGGGCCTATGTCGTAACCTTCGAGTGACTTTAGGCGGAGCAGAATTTGTCTTGAACGCGTACCTCTTTGATTTACCCCCGGGGTTCGATGGAGTATTGGGATTGTCGTGGCTTTCGTTGATCGGAGAAATGACGGTGGATTGGAAGAAGACAATGAAATTTGTTCACCAAGGAGTACCGATTGAGTTGGTAGGGATCAAGACAGGGGGAAAACGAAAATTGGCTTTGCGGGAGATGACTACCAGTCAGAGCTCATTTCCAGAGCAGAGGCTATTGTTGTTGGATGCATCAGGCGAAACGAAAACCCTGGTAGAGAAACAATTATCAAAGGCTCAACAAGAGGAGATGAGTAAACTGTTGGAAAGATTCGCAAAAGTATTCCAGGAACCACGTGGGCTGCCACCCGTCCGACGGTCGGAGCATGTGATTAATCTCATGCCTGGAACGGAACCAGTGAATTTACGTCTGTATCGCTACCCACATCATCACAAAGACGAGATCGAGAGACAAGTCAAAGAGCTTCTGGAAAATGGGATAATAAGGAGGAGTACGAGTCCTTACTCCAGTCCGGTGCTGTTAGTAAAAAAAAAAGACAACTCGTGGAGAATGTGCGTTGATTATCGTGCGCTGAATAAGGCTACCATCCCGGACAAGTTTCCGATTCCAGTAATTGAAGAGCTGTTGGACGAACTTCAAGGCGCCTGTTACTTCTCGAAGCTAGACCTGAAGTTGGGGTATCACCAGGTGAGAATGCGGGAGATTGATATACCAAAAACTGCCTTCAGAACTCATGAGGGACATTACGAGTACCTGGTGATGTCGTTTGGCCTTATGAACGCTCCAGCCACATTTCAGGCACTAATGAATGAAACGTTCAGGGGGTTGCTTCGCCGTTATGTTCTGGTTTTCTTTGACGACATATTAGTGTATTCTCAGACTTGGGAAGAACATTTACTGCATTTGGAGCGAGTTCTATCTATTTTGGCAAACGAACAGTTGTATGCTAACAAGAAAAGGTGCAATTTCGGAAGAACAAAGATTGAGTACCTAGGGCATGTGATTTCAGCACAAGGAGTGGCGGTGGATCCTTCCAAAGTGGATAGTGTGACTAGCTGGCCGGTTCCCACAAATATCAGAGGGGTGAGGGGATTTCTGGGATTAACCGGATATTACCGAAAGTTTGTGAAGGGTTATAGAAAAATAGCGCAGCCTCTGACAGAGTTGACAAAGAAGGACAATTTCAGGTGGACGGAGGAAGCACATAGAGCATTTGACACTCTAAAAATTTGCCTAACTCACACACCAGTTCTGGCTCTGCCCCGTTTCGATGAGGAGTTCCGCTTGGAGTGTGATGCATCGGGATCAGGAATTAGGGCCATCCTCGTTCAAAACAATCGGCCCGTGGCATACTTCAGCAAGTCATTGAGTGGAAAAAATCTGATGAAGTCTACTTATGAGAAGGAGTTAATGGCAGTGGTGTTAGCAGTTCAGCATTGGAGACCCTATCTATTGGGTAGACATTTTGTTGTGCAAACTGGTCATAAAAGCTTAAAGCAACTATTACAGCAGAAAGTGATAAATGGGAATCAGCAGGACTGGCTGGCGAAACTGCTGGGCTATAACTTCGACATAGTTTATAAATCGGGCAAGGAAAATCGTGGAGCAGATTCTCTCTCCAGGCGAGACGATGATGGTGAAATTAACATACTAGTCTATTTTCCATTCTGGGCTTATTGCCAAGCCATAGCCGCAGAGACACAGGAAGATGCAAGACTCAAGAAGATCGTGGCAGAACTGCAAGAAGACCCAGCGTCCCACCCTAGTTATAGTTACAGCCAAAATACTCTCTTTTATGGCAATCGCTTAGTAGTTGCAGAAACCTCTGGGTGGATTCCTCAGTTGTTACAGGAGTTCCATGCGTCCCCGCAAGGTGGTCATTCGGGGTTTTATAAAACGTATCGTCGCCTCGCTGAAAATTTGTATTGGAAAGGAATGAAGGGAACAGTGCAGAGATTTGTTCGGAGCTGCGACGTGTGTCAACGACAAAAATATCTCACTTCGTCCCCGGCGAGATTGCTGCAACCTCTCCCTGTCCCGGAGCGAATATGGGATGACCTGTCCTTAGATTTCATCACGGGACTGCCTAAGTCGCAAGGTTTTGAGACTATAATGGTGGTGGTTGATAGGCTGTCAAAGTATGTCCATTTTGTTCCGCTCAAACATCCATTTACGGCTAGGTCAGTGGCTGAATTGTTTGTTAAGGAGATTGTTCGTTTACATGGAGTCCCCAATTCCCTAATAAGCGATCGCGATCCCCTGTTCATGAGCCAATTTTGGCAGAAATTTTTCAAGCTGCAAGGTACTAAGCTGCAGATGAGCACAGCGTACCATCCTCAATCTGACGGGCAGACGAAGGTGGTGAACAGGTGCTTGGAGACTTATCTTAGGTGCTTTATTGCTGACCAACCCAAGGTGTGGGTTAGGTGGTTGTCTTGGGCGGAATACTGGTTCAACACCAGTTTCCATGAAGCCTCTCAAGCCACTCCCTTTGAGATAGTCTATGGAAGGAAACCGCCTACCTTGATCCGTGGAGGAATTGCTGAAGTTCGGGTAGAACCTGTCCAAAGGGAGATTACCGAGCGAGATGAAGCTTTGAAGCAGCTACAGACTCACTTGGCTCGAGCTCAAGAGCGTATGAAGTTACTGGCTGATAATAAGCGTACTGAGAGGAACTTTGATGTCGGAGACTGTGTTTTCCTGAAGCTTAGACCACATCGTCAGCATTTGGTGGTTTCTAGGATCAACCCAAAGCTTGCAGCGAGATACTACGGTCCTTAACAGGTGTTACAGCGCATTGGATATGTGGCTTACAAGTTGCGTTTGCCAGAATCTTCAAAGATACACCCAGTTTTCCACGTTTCTTTGCTAAAGAAGGCTGTTGGAGATTATGATTGCGAAGCGATATTGCCGGTGGAACTGGAGGATGTTAGTACAGAAGAGTTGTTTCCAATAGCTAAGTTGGGGGAGCGTGTTACCGAGAAACAAGGGATGAAAACTATGCAGGTACTGATTCAATGGACAGGGCAACCAGCAGAGCGAGCTACTTGGGAGGATATGACCCTGATTAGAAGTCAATTTCCAGAATTTCGGCTTGAGGACAAGCCTTTGTCTGAAGAGGGGGGCAATGTTACGGCCCAGCCGCAAGAAGCTATTGGGCTTAAGGATGTGATAGCCCAAAAGGAGAAGCAGGAGCCCAAGGAGTGAAAGGTTTACAGGAGAGGCCAGTGGAGAAAGAAAGGAAATGCTGAGCTGGAATAAGTTAGTTAGCGGGTATATAGTGGGGGAGGAAAGGATAGTGGGAGGGGTGCAGTTTTGTGATTCTGTTGGATAGAGATCTATAGAATCTCTATAAGAGCTTTGCTCTAGGACCAAATTGGCTAGTAGCTCTCCAATTTGTGTTGAACGCTTGCGAAATAATACAATATTACCTTTTATTTCATTTGTCTGTGTTATTTTTGTTATTGTTTTCTTTTTGTTTGCTGTGGGTTGTATCAGTATGCCACAATCGTGTGGGAGGAGTTTTACAACGTTGGACAAGTTAGGTTATTTTCTTCTAAGTTGTACATATATGACTTATTCTATCCTCAAATATTTTAGGCATCATTGTCTTCTTTCACTTTTCATTGTTGTGTTAAAAATATCAATGTAAGTCAGAAGTGTCGTATACAATAAAAATGAAGTTATAGACCTATTATTATACTAATGGCTTGCGTTTCTCCTACGTGAAACTTAACCCTCATAGAACAGAATTTTGTGTTTCTCCTACGTAAAACTTGAACCCTCATAGTTTGTTTACCTTAAATAATTGAAATAAAAAAAATCACAAAAATGGTTTTTCCTCTAATACACGACACATGTCTTGGTCTTTGGTTCCAATGAAAGCTCCTTAGTAAAATAGGAGAAAACTTCATTCATGAAGTCCTAATATTCTTCCAAGTAACACGTGATTTAGATAGCTAACTTTGTAACAATACAAATGTAACACGTCGAAATTCGGTTTAATATTTTTCAACTGCTGCTTGTTAATTTTCAGTTATAAATAACTTTTTCTTTTATCGAAGGTAAATATTTTATTTTATATTCAAACAAAGTTAAATTTTAAATTAATTATTTTATTATACATGTTTATACGATAAAAAATTACTCCTACAAACGTATATTATTATGAAAAGAAAATGTTTGTCTCTCAAAGAATTGTTAGAATTTAGTAAACTGAAAAATAAATAAACTTTAAATATGAATATTATATTCAATAAATATAATGAAATATAATTTATTGCTTTATATAAATAAAAAATAATCAAATGAAACCATCGTCTTTAATCAGGTATAAAATTATGTATTTTAAGTATACTTAATTTTGAAAGAACTAAGAACTACGAGTGAAGCAACTAACAAACACAATCAAATTATTAGAAAAAAAAAAAAAGTTAGTAACACAGTAACGAAGAGCAAAAGAAAAACATGGATGTGAGAGTTGAGTAACTGAGTTCCTTAGCGGTGCTCACAGATTGTTCTAGAGATTCCATTAAACAGGGGAAGCAAAAAAGCGTTGAACACAGTAACAGAAAACGATTGCGAGAAGATGGTGGAATCAGAATCGACGATGGACAAGGTGGTGGAGGAGGTGGAAAAGGTGAAGAAGGAATGGGACGAAACGTACAAGAAAACGCAGGAAAACATCGAGGCAATCGCAGAGTACGGAAAATCAAGAAGAGAGAAAGAGGAGAAAAATTCGCTCTCTAGGTTGAACGGGATCGCTCAGGATGGCTTGTCACTGCTCTCTTCCTTCCTCTTCACCCTCGATCTTCTCGCCCCTCAGTTGCCCACCCAGCCGGAGGTCCAATCTGCACGTGCATTGCTTCAATCCTGGAAAACCCTAACTCAAGAGTACCACCCACTCTCTCCCTCGAATGCAAATTAAATTCATCTTTTTTGGTTATTCAATTGATTGAATTGCGCATTGATTTGAAGTAGTGGTGGATTGTGAGTTTAGTATTTTGCAATTTCTGTTGATAGACTTTTTTTTTTTTTCTCTTTTAAATTGAACAGTTTGCGGTTGAATCTGAGGAATGCCAATTTGCAAGCGAAGGCTAACTTGAGGAAAGCTGCTCAGGAGGAGGCAATATACTTACTTTTCCTATTTAATTTCTCTGATGTTAAAAGTTAGTTTTAGCTTATGAATAGACCAGTTTATAAAATTTCTCATATTAACTTCTACGCAAGTTAAGTCTAACTAATATAAAACTTATTTCATTATTCTTCCTTTTGAATTTTTTTCTCGTAAAAAGTGTTTACAAATATATTCAAACAGGTCCTGGCTTGACCACAAACATGTTGAATTGTGATCATGGACTTGTGTGAATTGTGTTTTTTTACATTGTACTGTGTGACTATTATTATTTCTTCATGAAGCAGAGAGAACTACTTCTAGGTGGTGGAGAAGAGTCCACAGCCCGCAGGCGCAATTTACAGTATGTCCTTGGTGTCTCATTTAGCTGGGATTAAATTGTGCTTTGCATATTTTTTTATTTATTTATTATTTAGTGCTATTTCAATAGAAAATTAAGTTGGCATGATGCCTTGATGAAGTACTTTTGTCCTCTAAATTGTGTGATCTTCCAGGACAAAAGCTGGAATGACATCTGCTGCAGAGAGCATAACGGAAAGCCTTCGTCGTACACGTCAGTTGATGGTTCAGGTTAGTTGTTAGGTATCTTTTGGTTTAATTGTTCTGTATAGTCCTTCATAAAATTTTACCCTTTTTATTATGCTGATTATCATATTCATCATATCTCTTCTGCCTTGATTAGGAGGTTGAAAGAAACACAAGCACACTTATGACACTTGGTAGGTACTTTTTCCTCCCTCTTTCCCTGTCTATATTGATGATGGTTTTGTTTGTACTTTAATTTCCAATGGTTTAAAATCATGTTATCTTTTTGGTGTATGTGAAATTTATCTGAGGACTAGTAAAAATGTTTAAAATAATTTTAAGCTGGCCAAAATAAGTCAGTTGGATTGGAAGAAAGAAGGTTGCAGGCAATGAGTTTCAATTAGCTGGCAGCTATTATGTTTATAGCTCCAGGCTGCTCCATGTCATAATTTTAAAGCCTTTTTTTTTTTTTCTTTTGAAATGAATCTTCATGTCCACCCCACAATATTCAAGGCCCTCAAATTATCTAGATTTGAAAGCTTTGGAAGAAATTGATGGGATTATTTATTCCTATGAATTTTTCAGATTCTCTTTCTACCACTACTAGTGAATGTAGTGTAGTGAAAATAAAATATTGTTAATAAATTGAAAGATTTGATGAAAATCAAGATTATGCTTAGCGTCTTGAATTAATATAATGTGAACAGAGCACTATGGTGACACTGATATGGACCGGAAAAACAGTCTTTGTTACCTCCTTCCCGTCTTGAATTGCTTTTGGGCCCCATTCAATTTCCGTTTAGCATAGCTGCCTTTGCCCTTGAGTCTATGTGTGTCCCTCTTCCCTCTTTTCTGGAATTTACCTTGATATATTGGGGCCATGACTTATCTGCCGCATTTTTGTGCCCTTAACACTGGTCACTGCATTCCTCAGTCTCATCGGAAGTTTTAAAGTTTCTCCCATTTCCTTCTGTTTGGGCTTGACCTCTGTACGGTGTCATGCTACCATTTTTATGTGTCTAGTTCTTTCCTTCAGCATTTAGTTTTTCCTTTCCTTGGTGTCTCCTATTTTGCTCCCCATTCCCCACCTTGCTCCTCTAAAATATTACAAAGAATAAATGAACCAACATAAAGCTAAGATTAGAACCCTTCCATCCACAAACCAAATTCAATATCCTTGAAAAAAAAACTCTTGAAGCTGAATACTGAATAAAATAAAGTTGAAAATATCTTGGCAGCCTGTTAAATTTATATGATATCATCTATTAGGTTGAACTTGTTAATGCTTATAAAGTTTCCTTGAACGTTTGTTGGGTAGGGAATTGACAAAATTGGAGCATTTATATGTAGAAAGTGTACTCAACCAGCCTCAAATTTTGAGCCATAAAGCAAAATATGCTGTGATGCCATTAATTAATGTGTGAACTGAAGCTTAAAGATATTATAGTTTCGATTTAAATATGTTGAAGTTAAATGGTCAGTTTCTCTAGGCATGAGATTTTGATGAGGATAATAAGTTGCTTTTTAATTTCACAAGGTGAGACACACCTTTAAGGGATCACTTAGGAGTGAAATGTGGAGGATAATAATTAGTGGAACGTAAAGAATTAAAATGATGGGATAAGAGATAGCATTCTTTTTCCTCCTTGAATTTAAAAAAATCAAGGGAAAGAAAAGAGAGGTTAAACATTTAAGTTTATTAAAGATCTTACATCGACTAGAGATAAGGACAAATTATAGTATATAAGTGAGTGCAAACCTAACCTTACAAGTCAATTTTGTGAGGTTACGTTTGGCTTAAAGTTCACTTTTTAGTATGGTATCAAAGTCTATTGTAATGAGGTTTGTTGGGCTTGTTGTGTTACTTATTATTGGGTTGTTATCAAACTACTCACAAATATCTAGTCCCATGTTTGAGATGTCCATTCCTTGGTGTGAGGGAGTGTGTTAGAAATCAAACATTGACTAAGCTAAATTATAGTATATAAGTGGGTGCAAACCTCACTTTATAAGCCAGTTTTGTGAGGTTAAGTTAAATTTAAAGTCCACTTTCTGATAGAGTCATATCCCGAATTTTGACCAACTCAAAATGGAGGTTTGAAGTGAACATGAGGGATACTTTTTGGTCCTTATTAAAAGTGCACAAAAATTGCTAATAATCTTTACTTCCCTTCGCCTTCCTTTAACCATTCCAGCTGATCCAAAAATAGGCTTGAGCACAAAAACGGAAAATCTTTACTTATAGCTCCTTATGTGCAGTATAGATTATATTCTGAATTATAGTTTTCTCTTCTTGGAATCTGACTCGGTTAGCTTGTGATGATTCTCTTACCTTCCCTTGTGATGTATTTATTATGTAAAGATCCTTCTTTTTTCTCTGTGCTTGTTAAAAGCTAATGTTCAATGATATTGGTTTTGATGAACTGAGATGCTGAAATTGTTTTCACTAATATGATTATGGGAGAGTGAAATAATAACGTCATTCTGGATATTTGTTTCTCAAAATTGATTTGATACATAGATGAATCAACTGGAGTGTTAAAAAAGGCTGAAAGTGAATATAAAGGCCACCGCTCTTTGTTGATGAGAACACGCAATCTCCTCTCCGTAATGCAACGTCAAGATGTCATGGACAGGTATGGAAAAAAAGTTTATTTTATTATCCACTCCGTTTGTTGTTCCTGAATGCTATTGTTAACAATTAACTATTTGAATAGGTTGATACTTGGGATTGGTTTTTTGTTGTTCTCCCTTGCTGTTCTTTATGTTGTTTCCAAGCGGATTGGACTACTTACGTTGCAGAGAAAGATTACTGAGGCCATAAAAGCTGGTGTGGTGGGACACGAAGACCTAAGACCCCAAGCTGTTGCGGATGTGAATCTGCATCAAGTCAGAGTCGATCGTGTTCCTAATATAGAGGCTCCTTTAGGACAAAGAATACATGATGAACTATGATTCATTTCTAAGCAATATTCTCATGTTGTCAGTGTTTATTTATTTACAGAGATCCTATACCCTCACAACACAAATTCAGCATCATCTTAACTGCTTAAAGATGACAAAAGTAAAAGTATTTGCAATCTCGAGAGTTCGAAAATCATTTAGTACCCTTTGTTTAGAAGAATTGGTGATCTGTTATAATGAATTAAAAAAATTCTCTCAAGTTATTTTAGTCCCGCCACAGACCTTTCAGCATGAGCAAGCTCATAATTGTTGACGAGCTGTCTCTGCCTGCTTTTTCATGCACCTATGCTTGTCTCCTACACATAAACTATATTCAAGATCTGAAACTGACATGAGATTTTGGAAAGCATCATATAATAACATGGGTGCCACAATAATTTCGAGATATTTATCAAAATAAATAAAACTGAGTTTACATGCAATGAATCCCTTATCATAAACTCCATAGTCATTATTACAACATAAACAAATGTTATTCAAAATAACACAAAATGTGAGGTTTACATCCTCGTGCACATAAACTTGTCTGATGATTAACTTGTCCCTCTCTCCGAGTCTTATGGTAATTTGAGGTAAAGATTCGACCCTACTGGGAATAGGCAAAGCATTGTTTTTCTAGTGAAGCAACTGCTACAGGCTTGGGTATTGTATTGAAGAAACTGTTAATAAAGCGATAGTTACTTGAATTATCCTCAGTTTTTTATATAAAAAAATATTTCTATTTAACTTTGATTAAAAATATATACTATCTTACTGCAAGAAAAAACACCCCGTGTAGATTCTATTATTTATACAAATTTAGTAGATTAAACAAATTAATAAGACAAATTATCACGCAATGTAAATATTTGAATGTTTGCTTAATATATAAAGTAATAAGAGTTTTAGTTGAAATTCTTTCTTCAATTATAAGATAAATTGTCATATAACTCAAAAAGATGTTGTAAATGGTAAACTCTTATTAGATATCCATGTAGAAATGATTGAGTTGATTAATTTAATCCATTGGGAGGCTGAGATTATAATGTTTGGTAGAATTTGGGAGGTGGAAAGATTGGATGTTAGGTGGAACCAGGTCAGGAGACGACACATTTGGTCGGAAAGACCGTGAAATTTACGGGACAACACAACCATAGACTTGGCCCACAACCATATAATTGGGCCCGCAAGACCCAATGAGGCCCATTGGGCCAACGAAAAGAAAAGGCAGACGCTGCTGATATTAATAATTTTGTGACGCTCCACCACACCACAGTTCTCATTCCCCCCTTTCTTCTCCGAACCCTCGATCAGTGAGAGAAAAACACGCACGCGCTCTCCCTATCTCACGCGCTCCTATATCCTCTCCTCCACCGTCGCTCTCTCCAACGACCGCAACACCATCGTGTCACCATGGTCAGTTTTTCTCTTTATCCTTTCTCCGTTTCGATTGCCGATTTGTTCTCACGCATCAACCACTGAATACGCGAATTTCGACTTTTTTTATTATTTTTCTGTGGCGTTGAATTTTCTGAGCAGGATTCCTGTTTGATCTGATCGTTGAACTTAAACGGTGTCTTTTTTGTGTTTTTTTGTTCGAAAATATAAAATCGTGTCGTGTACAGATCTGATTTCGGTGTTTCGATTGAGTTTTTTTTTTTTTTTTCGAATTGATAGCTTGCTGTCATAATTTTAATGCGAATTGCAATTTAAACAGATTATTATGTGTGATGTGTTTGATCTGCGGGAAAATCGGTTTAGGGATCTGACGCGTGGGGTCGATTTTTTTTTTTCTTCTTTATGGGATGGGCTTGTCGATTTAACTTCTTCTATGTGGTGAGGAATTTTGAATTAAAGCACATATTCTTTTTTTTTAATATATTCTTATTCTTTTTACATTATTCTTACGCTTCTATTAGATTTTAGTATGTCAGGTTCTTTTATTAGATTTATTAATGAATGAATGAGATTTACTTTTGTATTGAAGATGACGCGACAAACATAACACGGCTTTTTACAGATGTTTACTCCTTTGGCACTAATCGTTGTTTGTTTCTAGCTCCTTGATTTGGACGATACTGTGTTTGTAGTAGTGTTATTTACTTGTTTTTTGGCGACGTATTTCTATCGCATTTCATTGTTCTCAATCTTTGAATTGACTTGTAAGCATTTTGTTTTTTATTTTGGACAAGTTTCAACCTTATTATGTTAGCACTCCTTTGTTTCATTCTTTCTTGGAGCAACAATTTAATCGGAAAAAAAAAAAGTAGTAACTTGTTTTTTGTACAATTACTTGGTGTTGATGGCCGTGGTGTGTGTCTGCAACTGCAATTCAATAGGCAAACGCAGCATCTGGTATGGCAGTCCATGATGACTGCAAGTTAAGGTTTTTGGAGCTCAAGGCGAAGAGGACACACCGTTTCATAGTTTTTAAGATTGAAGAGCAGCAGAAGCAAGTCATTGTGGAGAAGCTTGGTGAGCCATCCCAAGGCTATGAAGATTTTGCTAGTAGCCTTCCTGCTGACGAGTGCCGCTATGCTGTTTATGATTTTGAGTTTATGACTGAAGGGAATGTCCCCAAAAGCAGAATTTTTTTCATTGCGTGGTAATGTTTGCTTTTGAACTTACAGATAGTTTTCGGTAACGTGTTTCTATCTGCATTGATTTTGTTGCTTTCTGTTGGTAGGTCTCCTGATACATCAAGGGTCAGGAGCAAGATGATTTATGCAAGCTCCAAAGACAGATTCAAAAGGGAGCTGGACGGTATTCAAGTAGAGTTGCAAGCAACTGATCCTACTGAGATGGGTCTTGATGTGTTCAAAAGCCGTGCCAACTAAATGATTATATAAATAGTATGCTTTCTGGTGGGAGCACCCCTTAAGCCTTAGTTACTCATATGGAAATATCCTAGTTTGTGGGATGATCAACTTGGTAGTTATGGTCCGAAACTCTCAATTTTCCAAGTTGTGGAATAAATTCTACTGCACCTTTTGACAACCTTTGCTTGTTCCAGTGTATTTTATTATGATTTGTGATTTATACAACCGTTGCGTTTGAGTGGTATTTTAGTGGTCTTTATCCAATACTAGTTGAATTTGTAATTGTTTTGTGTGATCAGACAAAAAAATGGGGTTCTTCACTTATTGACTCGTGTCATCTACTAATGCTCTGTGACTTCTTTTGGCCGATATATGCTTTCTTTTGTATGAGCAGACAAAGGCTTCTTCTTCATGCTATATATCCCTTTCTTGTTTTGTGGTTTGGTGGAATAAGATTCTATTCAATTGGTATTGGTTGGGTATTGTTACTTGAAACCAGATTACTCCGCATTCAAAATATACCGTGAAATGAGTTGGAAGTGAAAGAAAACATTATGTTCAATATTTAGGATAGGAATTCCTAGGAAAGAAGACAAGTAAAGAATGGTGGGAAAAGTGTAGATATATGATTACGGTGCATGTTATATGTACAAAATGGTAGGAATGTTTGTTTGGTTTCAGTAAGTTTTTTCATTAAATTGTTAAATTAATCCGTAAGTTATACATACAGTGTCGAATATAAGTTACATGCTTTTGTAGATAAAATTATAATATAAATTTATTATCAAATATTTATAAATATAAATCAAACCGTAAAGCAATGGGATATATTAATATATATTTATCATTATTAATTAACTTTAGACATGAAATATTTTATTTGAATATAATAAGTAGATTAAATTGATTTGATTCTTAAATTTCAATCCAAAATATAAATCAAACGACTTTTGTTGAGAATCTTTTTTTTAAATTCATAAAAATTTTAAATATGGTAATTTCATGTGTTTTGTCTAACTTGTTGTGAATTATGGTGTACTTTTTATTTTTATTATAATTATAATAATAATGAATATATTATATATATTGCAAAATAAGGAGGCAATTGTAACAAAAAAAAATATTAAAAATAATAAAAATATAGCGAATAAAATATTACATTTTTTTTTTACTCATTTTTACTATCTTTTACCCAATTTAATCAATCTCACTTTTGTCACAGCACACTTTTCTTCTTTAAATATATCCGATAATAATTAAACATAATTCGGTATTTTAGTTCATGGTATGAAGTATTTGAGCTTGTCATGCCAAATAACCCAAACTCATGAATATCAAACTTAAGCCGATTTGTTATGGAACATTTGTTTGACTCTTTTTTTTAAGGAATATTTGCTTATTATATTGACCTTTAAGTAAAAGAAAATGGAAAAGAGAAATAAGCTTTTGGAAACAAAAAAAATCATTGAGTATTTCATTTGAGAGAAAAAAATGTTTATTTTTTTATTCTTTACTGAATAACAAACAATAGAGTCTGTGTCTTCTCTTCAGTCGTTTTCTGTTGTATAGTGTTTTTATTTCAAGCAAAACATAGAAGAACTATAATTGTGTTTTCTTTTTCTTTTGCAAATTGGTTAGATTTTAGGTACAATAAAAAAAAAAGTCTTAGAAACAAAAGTTAATTTCTCAAATCATTAATTTCAACTTTTTTTTTTTCCTTTCTTATTGTTGTAGGATTTTATTTTTGCAGCAACGTCACAAGAACTAATTGCCAGATATGGAGATAAAATTGTGAATTTCATAATTGTTTAGTTGGGGAAAATTAATTGTATTAGGGCATAGTTCCAAAATATACTATTATTCTAAAATCTATAGTATACATTTTCTGACGATCATCTTAATGTTTTTGATATAATTTAAACGGAATCTTCTTATTATATATGAGTCAATTTTACACTATATAATTTATATGATACAACATTTTTCATTTAAATTTTATAAATGAAAACACAAGATTAAATTTCTATTTTTTGAAAAACAACGAACGATATAGTTTTAATTTATTCAATTTTTGTGTTAACCGTTTTTCTAAAAACTAATTAAACATAAACATTTAAAAATTACATTTGATAAGATTTTTAACCATGTATATTTCATAATTTAAATGAATTATATATAGTTTAAGTCAATCTTAAACTATACAAATGAACTTCATATAATATAAGGTATTTCATTAGAGATTGAGAAGGTACAAAAGAAAAGTTGATCTCTAAAATATCCTCTTATCTACTTTTCATGATTTAGTTATTGAAATGACATGCAACAAATTTTGTTTGAAGACAGTATGTGAGGAATCATATTCTAGGCACCAATTTTTCATGTTTTACTCTTCTAAAATAATTTGAGATAAATTTTGCTTGAAATAAAACATTAAGATTTGTTTTATCTTGTATATCAACTATACTATCTTGCTAGATAATGAAATAAAAAAAATATTAGTGAAAACATAAGTAAAAATAAATGGTCTATAGATAAATTGAAATATTTTTTAAAATTTAATATATCAATTTTCTCCTCACATAGAATTTAGAAAGATCAAATTACAAATTAGTATTTGAAACTAAATAACTAATTAAGAACTTTGGAAAAAATCTTCACCATAAATGGACAAGGTTAAATTTTTTTTTTTAAGAAATTAGATGAATTTCAAAGAAAATTTATGAAAAAGTTCTGTGGTGTAGTTGATAATGTAGACTTTCCATGATACAAAACACAACAATCACACAGTAACATTTGACCAAGACCATTGGAACCTGTTAATAACTTATAAAACAACTTCACCTTCTAGATTACAACTTTAAAATAACTTATAAACCATGTTATTTTTACCTGGTTTTATTCATGTTTTCTCATGAATAGTACTGCAAAGTCCTTTAAGAACATGTCAACACACATTTGCAAAGAAAACACATTGGTTGGAAATTTTAATTTATATAATTTTTATTTTTTTATTTACAAGTTCTCATTAAAAAATCAACATTTCAAATCATACACTGTAATAAAAGACATGACCCAAGGTTTTAATACTTAATTAGCTCAGTTCCTCTAAATAATTAGGTCTAATTAAAACTGTGTATTTTTTTATTTAACTTAATAAACAAGTTTGAAGGAATAATTCATTTATTTTCTAAATATGTTATAGGGTTAATTTTGTCCCATCACATTTATTAGTATTTTGAGTGTTTTTATCTCTAAAAAGTATATTAAACTGAACAACCTGGCTTTTCGAGTAAATATAATAATAGTTTGTTAGTGCAATTATTATATTTAATTTGTTACAATGTTCTAAAATATAAATTCATGTCAATTAATTCATCCTAATTTTGTTATGGATCTTTTTTCTATTCCCAATGTCTACTTAAATAAAATATTATAATTCCATTAAAAAATGCATCTAAAAAAAATTATTTAAATAAAAAATAAAACTTTGTAAAAAATGATTAAAAAATAACCTCTAAATTAATGATGAATATATTGTTGTTTGTTAAAATAATTAAAATAACACATTTCTGTGAAACGTGAAAAGTGCAGAAAAAATTTGGAATCTATTCTTTGAACAAAACGCAAGATTGTGTATTTTAGGAAGAAAAACAAAACAAAAAAGCGCGTTTGAAGAGAACGAAGAAGAAGCTCAAGCATGCCGTGCTTCTGCTTGTATCTTTCGGACTGAAGATAAGCGAACTCACGGTTGGTAACTCTCTGCTCAATTTTCACTCAATTTTCTTCCATTCTAATTTTCACTCCATCCTATTTTTTTTTTTTTTTCTCTTGTTTCATGTTTTACCAATGCTAATTTCGAGGGTTTCAGGATTCGGAACTTTTTAGGTTTCTTCAAATAAAAAAAAATCCAAAGGTTAATAATTGAACAAGATATTACAGTTGAACGTTAAAAAAATGTTGTTAGGTTTAGAGTTTACTACCTTAAATTCATATGAGGATTAGGTTGAAATGAAAAACCCTATCACTAATTGTAGTTAATTTATGTTTTTTTTTTTCATTTTAATTTTTGGTTGATTAAGAGGTGCAATCACTTGGTATAGGAGGCCTATGTCAGATGGAAGAGACCTCTCTCTGCTGTGAGCAATTGCCGGATGGGGAATGCATTGAGGTTCAGAAAGACGAAGAGGGTGCGCTGGTTGAATTGGACTGTGAGAATGGTTTAGGTGAGGGGAGAAAGGAATTTGTTGCACCTGCTGTTGGAATGGAGTTTGAGTCATACGATGATGCTTACAATTATTATATTTGCTATGCCAAGGAAGTGGGGTTTCGTGTACGGGTGAAGAATTCGTGGTTCAAGAGGAATAGCAGAGAGAAGTATGGTGCAGTGCTATGCTGTAGCAGCCAGGGTTTCAAGAGAATAAAGGATGTTAATCATTTGAGGAAGGAGACGAGAACTGGTTGTCCTGCAATGATAAGGATGAGATTGGTGGAGTCACAGAGATGGCGGGTGCTTGAAGTTATGCTTGAACATAACCACATGTTGGGTGGTAAGATACACAGGTTGGTTAAGAAGATGGGAACTGGGATGAAGAGGAAGTCGTTGCCTAGTTCTGATGCTGAGGGGCAGACGATTAAGTTGTATCGTGCACTTGTGATTGATGCTGGAGGTGATGGAATTTCAAATTGCAGTGTGAGAGAGGACAGAAGTTTCTGTGAGTTTTCTAATAAGTTGAACCTTAGAAAAGGTGACGCTCAGGCCATTTATAATTTCCTCTGCCGAATGCAATTGACTAATCCAAACTTCTTTTACTTGATGGATTTCAATGAGGAAGGGCAGTTGAGGAATGCATTTTGGGTTGATGCTAGGTCCAGGGCTGCATGTGGTTATTTTGGCGATGTTATTTATTTTGACAACACTTATTTGTCAAACAAATTTGAAATCCCGCTGGTGACTTTTGTTGGAATAAATCACCATGGTCATTCGGTGTTATTAGGATGTGGCCTGCTTGCAAGTGAAACAACAGAGTCTTATGTATGGTTGTTTAGGACATGGGTTAAATGTATGTCAGGATGTTCTCCCCAAACTATTATTACCGATAGATGCAAGGCTTTGCAGAGAGCAATTGTGGAGGTTTTTCCTAGATGTCGCCATTGTTTTGGCCTGTCATTAATTATGAAAAAAATACCAGAAAAATTGGGAGGTTTGCACAACTATGATGCACTCAGGAAAGCACTGATTAAAGCAGTTTATGAAACATTGAAAGTGATTGAGTTTGAAGCAGCGTGGGGATTTATGATTCAACATTTTGGAGTTAGTGATCATGAGTGGCTTCGTTCTCTGTATGAAGATCGACTTCATTGGGCTCCGGTATTTTTGAAGGACACATTTTTTGCTGGAATGTCTGCAGCTCGGCCTGGTGAGAACATTACTCCTTTTTTTGATAGATACGTGCACAAACAGACGCCTCTGAAGGAGTTTCTTGATAAGTATGAATTAGCTCTTCACAAGAAGTACAAGGAAGAGTCTTTAGCAGATATTGAATCAAGGAGCTCAAGTCCCTTGCTGAAAACTAGATGTTCCTTTGAATTACAGGTTTCCAGATTGTACACTAGAGAAATGTTCATGAAATTCCAGTTAGAAGTGGAAGAAGTATATTCTTGTTTTGGTACAACACAGTTACATGTGGATGGTCCCATCATAATTTTCTTGGTCAAGGAGCGTGTTTTGATTGAGGGAAACAGACGGGAGATTCGTGATTTTGAAGTTTTGTACAGTAGGACAGTAGGTGAAGTTCGTTGCATCTGTAGTTGCTTTAATTTTTATGGATATCTTTGTCGACATGCACTGTGTGTGCTCAATTTTAATGGGGTTGAAGAGATACCCCACAGATACATTCTTTCCCGATGGAAGAAAGATTACAAGCGTCTTTATGTTCCTGATCACAGCTCTGGTAGTGCAGATGATACTGACCGCATTCAATGGTCTAATCAGTTATTTAGAAGTGCCTTACAAGTTGTGGAGGAGGGGATACTTTCTCTAGATCATTACAATGTAGCGTTACAATCTTTAGAAGAATCACTTAGTAAGGTTCATGATGTAGAGCAGAGACAAGAGTAACCGGCTTTAATGTACTCTAAAATATTTACTGTTAGTGTATGTTACTTTGTATAACTGCTTACCGCTGTTTAACCGTGATATTTTTACAATGTTCATAACTTGTATAGCTAAAGATGTTTTTGAGTTAAACTATGAGTAATTTCTCACATGTTAATTACATGATAGTGGTACTGCTTCGGAAGTTGAACAATTGGTATACTGTTTCCTAAGTCCTTTTTCTTCCATTTTGTTGTTAGTTAAATGTGTTCAATACATGATTAGAACTTGATGGAGTCAGGAAGTTACAAAAGAGGTTTTCTTTTTCATGGATATGGTTCACCAATGTTACAAGGTTCAGAGTTTAGATTAATTTGGTTCGGCCAAAAGCTAAGTAAAATCTAACAGAAGATTATTTCTGCTAAAGACTGAATTCGAATACCTGAACTATTCTGACTAACTATTCTGACTTTGGATTCAATTTACAATATAGATATACAGATTGAAAGAAAAGAATTCAAAGTTATTAGCAATTGTGAATATGAAAATTTGCTCTTGTAGAAAGGCGAAACCTTTGGTGATTCCCTATTTTCTTTGTTTTCATTCAATGTTCATTGATAGAAGCTTTCTTTTTTCCTTTTCAAATTCACAGTTATGGAATCTCTTTTATTCTCCTCTTTCTTGGTTTGCACCAACATATAAGTTTTCTGACTTTGAAGTTTTAACACAAAAAAGATCTTTGAAGATATTGTCAAGGTTGGTAAGATTGTCCACCCTTATCTGTGATTAACTTATTATTGCTTGAATAATAGATGAGTATAAGAGAAAAAAATGATAAAGAATTTATTAAGATAGAAATAAAAAAAAAAATAAAAACGAAGTAGAAAAAAAATGCTTATTTGGTTCAATTGGAATAAGAAAGGAAATGTAGCTTTTGAACTTTAGATGAGTAGAAAATAAAGTAAAAAAAGATAAAAAATTATATAAAATGTTTTTATACTATCAAGATGTTAAATTAAATCCAGAATAACTTTTCTAATATTATCTATTTTAACAAATTAATTTATTATTTTCATTTAGTTATAAGAAAATTATATTATTTGGAAAAACTAAAACAATAAAAGGATTCTCCTCTTCAATTTACTGCCGGCGAGGTTATTTCAGTCTTCATCTCTAAAGTTATTTCAGTCTTCAGTAAAAATTTAATATTTTTCTCTTATTTTCTTCCATAAAATAGTATTAAATTATTTGTAAGAAACACGTAAAATATCTTTTCCTTACTATTACAATATGCATATTTTTATTGTGTTTATTTGGTAGAGCCGTCCGAATACTTTTGCAACAAAAGGACAAAAAAGATTGAACATAACTTTATTTATCAAGATGATAAAGCAGAAATAATAGTATATTTAGATAGAAGGAAAAGGGTATTTAACTTTTATAAAGTAATTTAATATTTTCTTTTATCTCTTTTTAAAAAAATATCAACGCAGATGACACAAAATTAACATAAAATTCAAATTCAAAAATCAATGATCTCAAATAGTAGTGACTTGTAATGAATATTTCATATGAAAAATAAAAAAAAAAAAATATTTTTTTGCACAAAAATGAGAAAAAAAAAAAAATTTGATAACAGAAGGAAGAACGTAGTTGGCAGTGCAGAAGAGAGAGCAGAGAAACATCATTTGGTTCACTGCCACTCTCTCTTTTCTTCTCTGTTACTGTAAGTTTCTATCACTTTCATCGCAACCTAACTTTTACATTCTCTTTCTTCGCTGCAACCACTTTTTTTTTTTTACACCTTTCTTTCAATCTTTATCTGATTTCCGCCGCTATTGCTTTTATTTCATCCAATTTTGTTGATTCCTTTTCTCTAACCGCATTATCACAAACCTAATCGGAATCCCATTTGCTCAATTACTTGATTATGCGTTAAATCCGAATTCCACAAACCGTGAATTGTCTGTGTCTATTGCCAATAGTCTTTCTTCTAGCACTGATGAGATTAATAAATATGCAGACAATCAATTTCTGTGAGGGATTTGGTTTTTTCATAATTATGCGTATCCACACTTTTTTTTTTTTTTCATTCCGAATTCATGTGTTAATGCTGCGACGATGATGAAGTGTTCGTTTGTTTGACTAACTCGCAAAATTTTCATTTCCAGTTTTGTTGATAAAACTGAGGCTCGTAATGTTGTGAATATGTTTGGATTAAATGTAATTACTTGAAGTGAGCTTATGGGCATGACAAGGCTAATCTCATACTTGACAGAACTTATTTGAACTCTCTGGCTATGACTGACGATACCATGTGTTCTCCAAGCGACAAGGACTTGTCCCTGAGTCCTAATCTTGATATCACGGTAAAGTTTCGTCTATGTCTTCATGCTGTGTCTTGTGTTGTGCTTTATGCGAAATCTAAAACTTTTAAGAGCAAGGGTGTTAGGCTCAATTGGTGACTTTTTTTTTTTTTTTTTTTTTTTTTTTTTGTTTCTAACTATCATGCTGCGGTAGGTCTTGAAGAACCTTAGGCTCTTTATCATTCTTGTATTTGATACTCTTGTTACTGCTTGTTAAATGCGTTCAAAGTGGGGTTCCCAGTTTTGAGAAAATGGTGCAATGTCTTTGGACTGATGATTTTTTTGCATTGCTGCTGTGAATTTCTTGTGAGTTAAATGAGGGAAGAAGTGTATCAGATTGTCTCATTGGTGAAGCTTAAATACTTAATTTGTGAAGTATTGGTGTTCTATTCATATCTGATACTAATATATAACCGATATTTCATATGCATACAATGTGTCTGGATACTTACCTAGTGTGTACTATCCTCTTTTCTTTTGTAGTTTTATGACAAATATGCCTGGGATACAGTGTCAAACTTCTTGCCTTTGCTAGTTATGCTATAAAATACAATACATTTTTTTAACTAAAACAACTGGTTTTTGAATATAAAATACAATAAAAGTCTCGCTATAAATATTGTACATGTATGTCAATATCTCATTACAAATATCATTCATATATGTAAAATGCACTTTTTTATAAACCATATCAATGTATCTAGGCTGTACACATCTTCAATTTTTAAGAATTCTTCATAGCCCTATATTTGTTTCACAATAAATTATTGGTGGTCCTCTTCAAATAAAAGATAATGATGTAGAGATTTTCGTTATCCTGTTGGTGGATTATAAATCATTAAAACTAAGACAGATATCTAATGCATTTCTGAATATTGCTTAAGATCTGGGCTATGAACTTATGTGGAAGAATTAGCTGAGTTATTGCTTCAAATATATAATTACAATGTAAGGTGAGAGGGGTAGATAAATAAAGGATAATGATTTTGTCTGAACAAATAAAAGAAACCTCGTACCAGTTAGCAATATAAAAATTTCAAGTTAGCCAACTAACAAGATCATTTGGTGGTCAAAGATATTTCAACTTGCCTGTAAAATTTTAATGCATGCTCAAATTTCTTAGATCTTGTTTTGAATTTGAAATATTTTTTCACCTTTTCCAGATTGATGATGATTCTCCAAACAGTGAGCAACTTCTTGACATAGTGGATGAGGGCAACGAGCTTGACAATGAATGTGGACAATTGTTTGAGATTGATGGAAGTGAACGTGAAAATGGGAGGGATGAAACCACAGTAGTTGATAATCATAGTGGAGAATCTCTAGGAAAAGACTGCCCACCACCAGTTGTGGGAATGGAGTTTGATACATACGATGATGCATACAACTATTATAATACCTATGCCAAGGAAATTGGATTTGCTACTCGAGTTAAATCTTCGTGGACGAAACGTAACAGTAAAGAGAAGCGTGGTGCGGTTCTGTGCTGTAACTGTGAAGGTTTCAAAACAACCAAAGAAGCAAATAGTCACCGGAAAGAAACAAGAACGGGCTGTCTAGCAATGATTAGATTGAGATTAGTGGAATCTAACAGGTGGAGAGCCGATGAAGTCAAGCTTGAGCATAACCATTCATTTGATCCTGAAAGAGCACAAAACTCTAAATCACATAAGAAGATGGACAGTAGGGCCAAAAGAAAAGTTGAGCCAACTCTAGATGTTGAAGTAAGAACAATCAAGTTATATCGAATGCCTGTTGTAGATGCATCAGGTTATGGAAGCTCAAATTCCACTGAAGGTGGAACTAGCAATCAGGTTAATTGTTCCAAGCGTTTGAAGCTTAAAAAGGGTGATCCCGAGCTTATTTCAAATTACTTCTGCCGCATTCAATTGACTAATCCTAACTTTTTCTATGTGATGGATCTGAATGATGATGGACAACTGAGGAATGTATTTTGGATTGACTCTAGGTCTAGGGCTGCTTATAGTTATTTTGGTGATGTGGTTGCATTTGACTCGACGTGTTTGTCAAACAACTATGAGATTCCTCTTGTTGCATTTGTTGGTGTTAATCACCATGGCAAATCTGTCTTGCTAGGATGTGGTCTGCTTGCAGATGAGACATTTGAAACATATATTTGGTTGTTTAGGGCATGGCTTACATGTATGACTGGTCGCCCTCCACAAACTATGATCACAAACCAGTGTAAGGCCATGCAAAGTGCAATTGCAGAGGTTTTCCCGAGAGCTCACCATAGAATTTGTCTATCTCAAGTCATGCAGAGCATTCTTGGGTGTTTTGTGCAGTTTCAGGAGTACGAGGCATTTCAAATTGCGCTTACTAAAGTCATATATGACTCTAAAACAGTAGATGAGTTTGAAAGGGCTTGGGACGATCTAACCCAGCATTTTGGAATAAGAAATCACGAAAAGATCCTAACCTTGCATGAGGAACGAGAGCATTGGGCTCCAGTGTACTCCAAAGACACATTTTTTGCTGGAATATCTGATTATGAAAAGGGTGAGTCTGTGGTTCCCTTTTTTAAGGGTCATGTACATCAACAAACTTCTTTGAAAGAATTTTTTGAGATTTATGAATTAGTTCAGCAAAAGAAACATAAAACTGAAGTTCTTGATGATCTTGAGTCACGCGACTTGAGCTCATTACTGAAGACAAGATGCTACTACGAGTTGCAAATCTCTAAATTGTACACAAATGCTGTATTTAGGAAGTTCCAAGATGAGGTGGTGATGATGCCCTCTTGTTTCAGCATCACGCAGACTCAAACTAGCGGCGCCGTAGTGACATACATGGTAAAAGAGCGGGAAGGGGAAGACCCTGCAACGGATGTTAGGCATTTTGAAGTCATGTATGATAAAGCTGCAACAGAAGTACGCTGCATTTGTAGTTGCTTTAATTTCAAGGGCTACCTGTGCAGACATGCCTTGTATATCCTTAATTACAATGGTGTGGAGGAAATTCCATGTCAATACATTTTGTCAAGATGGAGGAAAGATTTTAAGCGTTTGTATGTACCTCATCTCACTGCTGATAATGTTGATATTAGCAACCCAGTTCAGTGTTTTGACCATTTGTACAAACGGGCCATGCAAGTTGTTGAAGAAGGGATGATATCCCAAGATCATTATATGGTTTCTTGGCAAGCATTTAAAGAGTCTCTGAATAAGATTCGCCTTGTAGCAGACAAGATTGAATAAACAAATCTAAGAATAATGCTAATAATATGTTGTGCATAATTTATTATTCATTTCTTCCTTTGCCTAGCACTGACACACTGACATAGTTCTGCTTCTGCTTTGGCTTCTTTCTTATGAAAGCACTTGCCTCCCAAGCAGATCGTTTGAAAGTCTGTTTGGTTCAATTTTGTCATGTAAAGGGAAGAATTTCATACCATACCATGGTGTTCTTTATTTGTTCATTGAGGCACGCCATTGAACGTTCACAAAAACCTGCAAACAACATAGGCATAAATTTGACACATGTAAAGTTCTAATATTTTCAGAAATGGTAATTGAATTGGTACATTTTTTTCCTAGTAATAACTCTAAGTAGGTCACGGAAGTTTATAATGATTCTCTTAAAAGAGGTTGGATTCAGAGACCACAAAGATTTTTTTAGTGGGAGTTTTAATTATTTTAGAATAATTTGATGCATCTAATAATTCACATAATTTTCTTTTTTCATAGAAATTAAATACATATAAAAAAGAGTTTTCTTTCCATTACTCAAATAAATTAATTTAATTCATATTGATTTCGTTAATTTATTTTATTTTCTCAATCAATTGTTTTTTTAATTTTAGATTTTGTTAAATTTTTCTTATACCTTCACTAATTTGATATTCTTACTAGGTCCTTAATTTACTCTATTTTTTGTATATATTGATTTAATAAATATATATATAAATATATAATATGACACGTTATAAATATATATAAATATATATATATAAATATATATAAATATATATATATATATATATATATAAATATAATATGACACATTATAAATAAATACTCATTACTTAATTTGCATTTTAAATCACATTCTCTTTTCTCGAGTCAATAATAATAAAAATGAAAATAAAAAATAATATTAAAAATAAAAATAAAATTATTAATAATAATAATAATAATAATTAAATAACGAAAGGGAGCTCAAGGACTTTAGTTGACAGAGATTGAAAATTTTGATTCACTGAAAGTCTTCTCTCTCGTTGTTCCCCTCCGACCATGTCTCATGTAAGTCTCTGCCTTTCTCTCTTCTTTTCGACATTTCAATTTCGTTCCTTTTCCATCATCCACTTCGCCCCAATTCAGATCTGTTTTGCTCCATTTCTCTCTGTCTGTTATTCGGATCAGATTCATATACTATACCTAATTTATGATTTCACTTGCATGCATGTTTTCTCTTCATTGCATTACAATCATAATTGAATTATGTCAAGTAATTGGTATAACTTTATGTATGTGCTGGTTTTCTCATTTGAATTTGGTTACAAAAATGAATTCACTCTTAGCTTATGTGCTGGATCACACTACTCTGATCTGACCCAACACTAGGTTGCAATTGAACTGTGATGAATTTTGTGTATTATATAGGACTTGATTACTCTGAGATTCAGGGAACCTGATTTTAAATCAGTTAGTTCTATTATGGAAATTGGAATAATTTGATGTTAGATGAAATGCTGAGATTTTGAAACGTTTTCACGAGGTCCCTTTGAGGAATTTTCTGATCCTCTTCCCTGTGTTTTCTTAGGAGACATGCCCTTCTGTAAAGAATATCCTTTTATTGGATTCTGATGGGAAACGTGTTGCTGTCAAATACTTCTCCGAAGACTGGCCAACTAATAGTGCTAAGGAAAATTTTGAGAAAGTTGTGTTCACCAAGACTCAGAAGACCAATGCTCGCACAGAAGGTGTGCATAATTTTCTGTGATATAAATACATGATGGATGACCATGCCATGATTTGTCCATGAAAATTTTTCTGTTTGGTTTATTTGGGATAGATTGCTACACACTGGTTCCTTTATATGACCTAATTTTTGTAAACATATTGAGTGTTGACTTTGTTTTTATGGCCTTAATGGGTTTCTCATTTGACAGCGGAAATAGCAATGTTTGAGAACAACATCGTTGTTTACAAGTTTGTCCAAGATCTTCACTTCTTTGTTACCGGTGGTGATTATGAAAACGAGCTTATCTTAGCTACAGTTCTTCAGGCTTTTTTTGATTCTGTGGGGCTCCTGCTCAGGTTGCTGTCTTAAATTAACTATTTATCTATGCGTCGTGGTCAAAGGTGTTTTCAATCTATCACTATTTAGTATTAACACAGTAGTCCTTTGATGATTTTACACTGCCTTTCTCCCTCCAGAGGCAATGTGGACAAGAAAGAAGCACTTGAGAACTTGGATCTCATTCTGTTGTGCATTGATGAGATTGCTGATGGCGGGTATGCTGTGTGCTATTCATATGAATTTATATTCTTCAGTTGTTTGTTAGCTTCTCTATGTCTGTCTTCTCTTGCTCTTCTCACTTCTTCCAAATTTCAAATTGAAGTAGCTAATTTGATACATCATAGATCAATTCTTTTTCTGCAGTTAAATTATTAGAATTGTAAATTTTCTCCATGATGCTCTTGAATTCAAATTTTATAAACATTCAAATGTTCAAGTAACAAACTGGCTTGCATAAGTTTTGGATAGCTCAGGCGTATGATTGATGAGATGAAACAAATGTTACTTTCACAAGTCCTACACAGTTGAACAGCCAGGGTAGAATTTGAATACATATGATATTTCTGCTGAGTTTTTCACAGGATGGCATATTTTGAATGAAGTGCTAGGTTATTTGGATGTTTGGATAAAAGGTCTAGCAAGCCATACATTTTCAGAGATCATGGCTTAACCTTAGAAGACTTGATTTGACTTGACTTGGATACAGTTAATTGTGTTGCTACTCCTTAAATGTTTTACCTCCAGGTTTTCCGTGGGAAAATACACATTACATCCATAGTTGTAGTGCCTTGATGCTTCAGCTGCCTTTGTGATTTCAATAGTTATAGGTCCCGTAGTACTGTGATGGAATGCCAGTAGTATTAGACCATAAATCACATTTATCTTGAAAATGGCATACCCCTCTGAGCTTCCCCCTCATTTTCACCTCTGCACTTCCCTCCTTATTATATCTTCTCTTCCTTTTTCTTGGCTCCACCCGGGTCTCACTTAAATTTCATGTCTTTATATTTTGTGCAGTATCATTCTTGAAACTGATCCAAACGTTATAGCTGGGAAGGTTGCTAGCAATAGTATAGATTCTGGTGCTCCTTTGTCTGAACAGGTACATTACATCCTTCACTTTAATACCAAAAAAAGAAAATTGACATTAAATTCAGTAATTTGAGGAATAAGTATATTTCTTTTCATTGCAGACACTAAGTCAAGCATTGGCCACAGCCAGGGAACATCTTGCAAGGTCCCTTCTTAAATGATTCATATGGAATTTGACAAATGAGGAAATCTGTCTTTTTGACTTTTCCTATAAACGTTTATAAGAACATCATTCCATTCTCGAACAATCGAACCTTGAAGATAATGTTACTTGGCATGCGAATACAGGATATTTTGGCACTACTTTTCTTGTGTCGATTGCTTATATAGTGACCTTTTAAATTTCAGAATAGAGGCATGCTGCGTGTGTTTTAAGTTTCCTAAGAATCTATTTATTTCAGTACATACTAATTCTAATTTTTTATACTTTAGCTCAAAAGCATGCAACTTTGCCTCCGAAATTAATTATTTATATTAAATTGATATTGCAAACGTCATTTGCCATGTTAAATAGTTTTCCGGAAAAAAGAAAAATCTCACTGGGTTCAAACTCCTGATGCTTACACAGGATTGTAGTTCACAGAATATTCACTAGAGTTGAAACTAATGAATGGAAATATTTAGAACACGAGTCACATTGAATAAACTTTTCTAATTATTTTTAGTGGAAGACGTGTAAAAGGAGAAGTATTGTAAATAAAACCGTTTGTGAGTTAAAATTAATTTACAGATCTGAAATTTCTCATAAACTTTCGTATATAATTTTTCAATAAATTCTGTATCAAAAATGTATTTATATACTCATACGGAGTTTTTTTATGTAAATTATAAATCAAATCATTAATTCACTTTAAAAGCTCTCTTAAGTTAGAAACCAATTCAAATAGGCCTATATCTCCAAAAATACCATTTCCTGTCTTATTAGTATTACATTTCGATATATAAAACGAGTCTGTGTAGAGCCTGATTTTGAGTTGAACAACTAGCAACTGTTCCTTCAACGTAATTCTACTTAAAAGAATATAGGTAGTAAAAGGTTATAAATTCCACTGCAACGTAGTAGAACTAGAAATTTTATAATCTCGCTAGTATCACGTCTTTCACTTTGATATTTAAAGAGAAACTCTTCTATATGTACATTAAATTGGAACAAGGTGTACAAATATTCAATTCATATAAACTTCTAACACATTCAATGAAGAACTCAGAGATCAAAGGCTACAAGAACTTTGGCTTTGTTTGAAACTTCGAGACCTACCAATGTCCGGCAACGGTTGAGGATTCCTCCACACTCGCCAAAGCATGTGAATAAGCAAAAAGAGATGCCTTTTCATTCATGCTTTAACTTCAAACTTGAAACAGCCTTAACACCAAAAGTAATTGGTTTTTGAGCAATCCTTGGACAATTATAGTAATAGTATCTCTATTGTATGACAAGATAATCAGCACCACTACGGAAAGCATCACCAGCAGTAGGGGGTAAGTTTTTGGGAGAAACGTTTTTCCTGACTTGGGCGTGAGTCTCTGCTTCATGCTGAAACATCTTCACCAATTCTTGCAGCTCAAGCTTCCTAACTTCAACTTGTTCTTCAGCAACGGGGTTTCTCAGCCCAAGGTAAACCATGCCAACTGCAATCAGCACTACTCCAAGGAAGACAAGGATGGCTGTAAAAACACCAAATGCATATGGTGTATTTTCTGCCCCAGGTATCCCATCAACGTTGATCCCAAATAACCCAGTAACGATGGTGAGGACGACACCAACACCACCAAATACAGCTAAATTATGGGTTACCCGAAGGCTTTTATCCTGGATAGATATTCAGCAGCAGATGCAAGATAATTGTCAAGTAAATCTAGGTGAGCAATATAAAAGTGTTCTAGCTACTGTCTGGAAGTAAGAAAAGTGTTCTAAATGAAAGTTCTGAACCATTGATACCTGTAACCAAGCTCGAACAGTGCTTTGCATGACATCTTGAATGGTAAACAAGCGGCCACGAACTGCTTCTTGCTCCTCGATCATTTCTCTTGTGCTCTTTTTTATTCCCTCTAGTAGGTTTCTTGCTCCATTTCCTTTTAGATGTTGGAGAAGCTCGAAGACAATCTCGTCTCTTGCATGGAGTGACCACTTCACTCTGATAACCTGCAATGAAACACAAATATTGTAAAAAACTTCTCTGTGTAATGATTTGGCCATTATGAATTGCTACTAAGAAAATAAATCAATATAATTAAAAGAGTCTAGCAGCATTAGGCCAGAGTTCAGCTTAATTGATTTCTGAATTAAGTACATCTGGTTAATTAACAAACCAAATCTAAATCAAACTACTTTTAAACATGTTTGCTTCAAATTATCCCTAATAATTTGGATCTCTTCCAAAATAATTGTTAGAGAATTTTTTGTTAATGAGTGCCCTAAGGGCACTGATCAAGAAATCAATAAAGAGAATTTTTTTAAGAAATCACCGTAAGATTGTATTTGTTAACATTTTTCAATGAAAACTTACCACTTTTAATTCCTTAGTCAATGCTCAAAGGTCACTTGTTAAAAAATAGAAACACCTGGGTAATAATGTATATGATGAAGTATATTGCTCGTAATCAATATTAAGCAGTAAAAATATACCCTAGTGTTCTCTAGTTTAAACGTACAGTTCCAGTATAATCTAATATTAAGTGCTATTTTACTGGTTATGTAACTACTAAACCTGCAACGGAAAGATAAGCCTCTAAACTATAACCGATTGAAAATCTCAAACCTCGTTTTATCCCCTATTACTAAGTGAAAATAATCACACAAAAATGCATTTCCATCCAAATCATGAAATCAGCACGTTGTCTAAAGATATACATTTAGAACATACCTGTGTTGATAACTTTCTGATTTCTTGATTTAAGATTAAGATGAAAAGATTCAAATCTTCATGGTTTCTCCTAGTCAAAGAGAAAACTGTCAACTTAGTGCCAGACAGGTTATAGGACTGGAATAGAGTGACTTGAATTCACACACACTGCACATTTAAGAACCTGTTCATAAACTTCAATTCAATCTCATCTGCCGCCCCAAATATAGATTTACGGAATAATCTGAAAAACTAAATAAAAATGTCAAACCAAATTAACACGAATTGAAGTTTACATAAAATGCAATTGGAAGAAGAGTGTACTAGAAGATCAATGCAAGCATGAGGTACACTGTCATCTTTAGGACATTAAGGAAACAATATGCTTCGTATAAACAAGTATGAGGTAGGAAAAGTCAACAAATCTAAAGTAATTAACAGCGAAATTCAACATAACCTAACCTGGCAATCCACATTTTACTATCTTTTGTGGATAACCGAGATAGAACTGATAGACAACACAATATATTCCTTTTTATGTTCCATAAACGTCCGTAACTCTTTTTTTCATATCCTTGATGGGTTCTCTTTCAGAACACATAATAATATTTACAAACTTAACTCACCCTCAAACATCTTCAGTTATGTAACTAGAAGCAAGACCTAACCTCCTTCTGACTGATTTTTCATTTTTTTTCTTGTTTCCCAGAATTGGGAGATGCTTTTAGAAGCATCCAGAGTTCCAGATGACTCAAAAATAAAGAATCAATTTTGGGAGCGTAAAAGTAATGCAAAGGTCCCAAAACAAAATCCAAACACGCTGTGAGGAGCCAGGAAACAAATTCGGAGTTTTTTAAAGGCTAAAAATGCAAGGAGCCCCTTCTAATTATGGCATGCGAAGAAAAATCCCTGTGCTTAGAAACCCGTCAATATAACTCAATAAAACGTACTTTTAGACTCTGCATTGGGAATTTTTTGCACAAACATGGGCGCTAATACACAATAACATGGAGAGTTAGGTGAGTTCAGAATAAAGATCATATATAATTATGATATATGGTTGATATCAAACATTAGTGAGGCAAAATTAACCACTATTAAACATTTTAATAACCTTATGACTCTATTAGTCACTTGTGAGACAAAGGTTGCATATAATCACATTCGTTTACTCTTAAATCTAAGCCACTTGTCAGATGAAATTGACATGTTTACACATGTGGTAACCACAGGTGACAGTCAAGAACCACACGATACTATTGTGAGGCAAAGTTAATCACTATCAGACATTTCAAGTAACCTCATGAAACTATTAACCACATATAAAAAATTGTTTATATATTCATTATTTTAATCACATGTATCACAATATTTAATACATGTTATCAATTAAGTACATTGGGTGGATACCTAGTGTAAAATCTAAGTGGGACAAGTATCAGTACTCATGAGTTTAGGAATCCTATTCAGTTAACGTACAGATGGTTTTCAGCATGTGAGCTATATAACAACTCCTATTTTTTGGATTGAAAGCTTGTCCTTAGTATTGTATCATCTGCTGAGCGATGTATTGATTGAAATTCACTATAAGCAATTAATTTGAAAAATTCTTATCACAGAATCTCAGGCCTTCTAGAAATTCATCTAAGCTGGTCAGTACTTTCAACCGTTCATTTTCCTATTCATTTTATACCTATTTCTATCTTTCCTATTGTGTATTCTTTTCCTTTTTGTGCATATTCTTTTCCTATTAGTACACATCAAATAAAATTTGGTAAATAAAATTTAAGGAAACAATTACATTAAATTCAGAACAAAAATCATCATTTTAACTAACTTAGCTTAGATCTATATAATCACAATGCACAAGAATACATGCTACAAATTGTTTATAGAGGAGAAAGGGAAACATGAACGCATGATATGATGCCAAATACGTGCTACGAACTATTTACAAAGAAGAAAGACAAAACATGACTGCATGATATGATGGCATATATGGACCACTTTATTTTTTTCTCACGTGCGGTATGTAGTAAGAAAATATTTGCTAACAAGAGCAAAAGATCTTTTTAATCTCCTTTAAAATACGAACAGAAAAACTTATTTAACAAAGTTTATACTTAAGAATAGAAAGTAGAAAAACATATTGAGACATAAGACTAACATGTATATGTGAAGCTTCAAGAGTTAGTTGATCCAACCCTACTCGGAAATAGGAGCATAGTCTGTGGGTTTTGCAGAATACACCTCTGTAATACGTTTTTCTTCTTTCTTAATACAGATTGCCAGTTTTCGTTTTACTGGTTTCTAACAGATTGTTTCATGTGAGCTTTACTGGCATCAAATATGAAGGAAAATCTGTTTTTTACTCGTCAAAATAATATACAGAGGAAAATGCTGTCATTACCTATCATCCCACCGAGAGAGGCGACAAGCAAGATGTGCTATAACTTCATGCACTGTTCTCGGCACATTATACCCTCCAGCTGAGAGAAGCTCCTACCATAGTGGGTCACTGGATGAATTAGAGCTTTCAAAAATAATATTAATGTGTAAATAGAGGCCAGAGAGCAAGAACAACCTGAACTTCTGTTATACCTAAAGCATTTATCCTTGACACAGATCCTTTTACATGCATTACAGTTACAAGGAAGTTTTGTGCTTGCCAAGACCTAAGAACAATTGGAATGTCATCTTCTTCAACAAGAGGATCGCCAGCTGATTGTCCCAAGAGCTCAAATAACAGACCCCCAGCAACTCTGACTGGGACCTACAAATAAGATTTAATTCCAATCAATAATTTAGACCAGTTTTCAAGGGAAAGTCACGATGGGGTTAGTCGTTGGAGGCTTTCTTTGGGGGCCAGTCCCAATCCTTGAATGTCTACTTAAATATCTATATTGTTTTACCACCAATGGTCAGAACAAATAGTAGTAGCTTCTCTCTCTTAACTAAGTGACCCAAGATTCGAATCTTAGTAATGTCTTTAGATATAGAATCAACCCTATTAGGAGAGGAAGACACACCATGTGTGCTCAAGGTCCTTCTTGGGGACCATGAATAATCTGTATCAATACCATAGTCAACAACACAACAAAATTTTCTATGTTGCTTTCTTTCAGAAAAAACTGCTACCTACTGGTTGTGTGACACACAATCAAACCTGAGGTTTAATGCCTAAGGAACCCAAGGTTTACTTTTATATTCTTCTAGTTTACTTTTTATGATTTGTTGATTGACAAAGCCTTACAGATCTTATTTTTCTTGGCAAACTTCTAAAAAATGCACCATATCAAATCCATAAAAGTTTGTTGCTATAATCTATACTTATACTAAAACTATCCAAGTTAGTGCAATGTTTCAAACTCTCTATGCTGGCTTTTCCCATTTAATGACTTCTTTATCATTTTTCTCGAAAACCTAATGACAATAACATGGGACGTTGGCTCTGCTAGGCTGCTACTGGGCTTCGTTCTACTTATTACTAATAAAACACGTCAACTAAAGATCCAAATTTCCAACAGTTATATGTATGCTTGATTTGGTACATGTAAATGCGTTTTAGCAAACAAAGATCCAATTGTAGATTGCCAAATAATAGCTTTTGTTAAGAATAACAATTACCAAAGTTGAAAATGCTAAGTACCTCATAGAAAAGGTGTTTCATCCGGTCACTTATAAGTCTACTTTCGTCTCTCAAAGCTAGACTAACAGCAGGATGTAGCCATGGAGCATTGTTGAGCCAAGCCTCAACAGTTGGGTGACCAGCAGAAACATGGCACCACCAAATAGGCCCAGCAGGACGCTCCCAGTAGGGAGCCGCCAAATCTGCTACAGTAAAATCATCTTCGGAATCCTCAAACTCAAATTGATGAGAAGACCATACAGCATCAACCTGAACTGTTTGGACGAGTTCAGAAATTCTTGCCCATCCAATGGGTACCCAATGACCACCATCATGCTTTCCATACTGCCCAGCCTGACGAACCTGGCTCTCCTTGTCATCATCAGAGGCACCAAAGAAACCGTCCCTTGAGACATTTACAGATGAAAGATCTGACAGCTTGTTTTTATCCAGTCTCAAAGAAGAAGCCTCCTTTAAACCATCAGAAGGGGCATACACCTTTGAATGTTGTTGCCCATTAACCTGTAGTCTCTCTGTGGTATTTGATGAGGACCTCGATTTAGCTGATCTGTTATGTCCTCCAACATATTCAAAAGCACAAATAAGCCCATCTGTCCAAAAGTTACTCCCATGATTGGGATCTCTACCATGATAAACTTTTTGGCTATCTGTTTTCTTCATTGTTCCTGCGGAATATGATTGAACTTCAGCATCACTCATTTTTCTGCTCCTAATGAACCCAGCATAGAGCTTTTAAGTCAGCTCTTCGAAACCACTCTTATATGAGGAAATCAACATCAAGCTTCCGCTTCCCTGACACATTACAAATCAATGTTACAATTTGAAGGGAAAAGGTACTAATTGTAGAAAAAAGACAGTACAAATATTCTTACTAAAAATAAGAGAAAAAAGACAAAAAAGGTAAATGGAATTAATTTAAATATACATAACCGATCATTTATTTTGTCGCAGTAGTTAACAAATTAGGAGATTATGAAAGAAAATATTTCAGCAACGATCAAAATCTAACAAATCAGTTATCAATCTGTCATGCAATCTATTTAAAAGAAGGAACAAGTTAGGGTATGGCATTGTGAAATCGTGCTTAACAAAAACATCAAAACAAAATTCAAATTGATACCGAAACAACAAATAAACGAAACTATATGTATCCATCTATCTATCAACCAAAGAAGGTAAACAAAAGAAACCGCAAACAATGATGAAAGTAATAACTGAGATATTTGATTTGATTTGAAGAATGAAAGGAATTACCAGAGACAGAGGAGAGTGGGGTCTCTCAGTCCGCAAAAAGAATTTTAATTATAAATTAGTGAAAGAAAAAACTCGCAGCACGCGCAACTCTACCATTTCTGGCTACCAATCACAGTTACTGGGCACACATTTTTCACATTATGAAACAAATAATGGAATCATTACACTACTTTATTTTAAAGGTGATTTAAGTTGTAACGCGTTCAATTCAAGCATCTATTCTCCTTCTTTTCTTTTTCTTTTTGAAATGTCCAAAGTTAGTTTCACTCAAACTCTGCATTTATTCTCTGAGGGAACCTAATCTTCTATTGGTTAGTGAGCAGAGCAGAGATACTCGGGTTTTCCAACAGAATACAAAGGAAGAGGCATAAAGAAAAAAGATTATCTCATCAGAAAATGAAAATAAAAAACATATTTATTATTATAATTAAAAGAGAAAAGAAAATACATAACATCGTAAAAATATTTCAAATAAACGTTATTTAATAACATAATTAGCTTCATTTAGAACAAGTACAAGATCTTTAATTAGTTAGAGCTTCCAAATTTTAAAAGCTAACATTCTTCCTTATTCGAAAATTAATTGTCTAAATCAATTAAGGTTTTTGAAGTAAATTGTAAAAGACTTATAAAAGAATACTAGATTGAATGAACTCATATATATGGAATACTTGTTGAAGGAAAATATGAGATGCATAAAAAAAAGAAAAAAGTGAGAACATTGATAGACAAACGAGAATATTAACCTATAAATGTAAAAATGCTCCATGCATGTAAATATCAATACTGGATTTATAGACTAATTAAGTCTCTTTCATTATTTTTCTATAAAAACGGTAACAAGTAAAAAATGGAAAATAGTCCATAGACCTAATTCAAATTGTGAAATAATTCAGGACCTACCAATTAATTTAACCTCTCTTGAAATGAATTACGTTTGTAAAATATCTAACTTAAATTAATGACGGTCGACATTTTTCTTTTTAATTTTACTAGTGTCTCCACTTAAAGGAGTCGAGTTTTACTTATTTTTATCAATTTAAAAATTCAAGTATTTGATAATTGAAATTATGACTTTTGAACACAGTGAAAAAATCTCAGTAATTGCAATTCTAATTATTTCACTTTCATGTTTTACTTGAGCATTGTCAATATTCTCTCATTTAGTATATTAAAAGTTCAAGCATATAATGTTTAATAATTTTTAATAAATTAAAAAATATAATGTTTAATAAATTTAAAAAAATAATGTTTAATAATTTTTAATAAGTTTAAAAATATAATGTTTTAATATGTAATAACATAATTAGTTCTGACATATAGAATTTTTTATAGAATTTAAAATACAAAAAATATTTAATAATCTATTAATAACTTAAAATGCATGCTTTAATATTATGTAGGATGAGTATAATAAAAGTAGCATTGCCCTCGTATTTTTAGTAAATACTTGTTGAGTAACAATTACAATCTCAATTCTATTTTTATCGGTGAAAGCATATTTTTCAATTTAGAAAACTAAAATTATATTTTTCTAATTTTTGGAGAACTACAGCACTGTGGTGCAAAACTATAGAAAAGCTTTGTTAAAACGTCGTCGCCTTGACATAAAACTATAGAAAAGCTTTGTTATAGTTTTTGAACAGGAGGCCTATATAACCTCCGGAACTTAAGCTTGCAATCTTAGGAAAAATTAATTTGGGAAAATATAAGCCTAAATTAATTTATAAAATCACTTTCATATTGTCTTACTCTTTAAGAAACCAGTTTTAACTTACAAATAAGCTAAACTTGTTTAAAAATAAAGTCCATAAATACTTACAAAACTTAATCAAAACAAGCCTTTATCAATGAAACCACTGATGAGATCGGTAAATCTACGACCGAGTTATGAAGACATTGATGTTCAAAAAGCAGACAATGGACTTCAAAAAACTAAACTAAACTAAACTATACAACCAGCCGATGCAACTGGAACCAACTTAACCTCATTCAGTTACAGCAGTGAACACAAAAAGTTAACAGGTGAGAAAACTATCCAAAAGTGATTTTCCACTATAATCAGATGACAATATTAAAACAAAAAACAAAAAACGTATTGAGTAAACCAAATTAGCACACTTAGTACCTACGTTAAACATGAGGAACATAATTATGTAGAATACAACCTCGTGGCAATGGGCTCATGGTCTCTAGAGACCAAACAATGATACATTAAGTTACTAGACCGTTAATGCCTCTGATTAACCACTTCCAAACATCAATACCCTGAAAAACCGGGAGGTGACTAGGATTAGTAGCTGTTTTGCCATAGTTGTTGGGACTGCTTGGATGGTTGGCTTTGCGGACCACCCAAGGAGGCCTCCCGAGGATTTTGTGGCTGATGTTCCAGCGAAATGCCACTCTGAGATTGGTAGAAATTAGGATACCCAAGGGATCCAAAATGTTGTGAAGGCTGTTGCTGTTGCTGCTGCTGCCTTTGCCGAAATCCACCTGCCTGTTGTTGATTCTGTCCCTGCATGCTATAATAGTTGCTGGGAGGAACTGCAGAAATTGTTCGAGGGCCAGGCCCCTGAACCCACATGGGAGAATTATCGTTCTAATACAAAACACCAAATAAACCCATTTCAGCTTTACATATAAATAGCATAGAATGTAAAGAAGGCAAACGCATAGTAGCCTTCAAAAGGATCATAGTTGTTATCAAGCATAGATAAAAATTCAACATATAATTTTACAAATCATAATGAAATTGACAAAACTTATAAGAGAATAAGCACAACAGTAAAAATAAAAACAGTTAAACTTAAATGTAAGTAATTTTAAAATATAGATCATTGTACCTGCTGTAGTGAAATCATATGATTGCTGTCCTTAAATTGGGAGTTTATCAAATCGTCGTATCCAATGGTTGTCCCAGTAGGAGCAGCAGGCGGACTCAGAGAAAAATTTCCTCCAGGAATGCTTGTTGAACTGCCAAAGCCGTATCCAGGTGGAATAGCAGCAGACTGAGGCAAACTGCTGACAGAAACATTATTTTTATACTGTGGAAGCACCGCCGCCAGAGATTGGTGATATGTGCTGTTTCCAGGAAAAGTCTGCTGAAAAGCTGATGGCATATATGTATAGCTCTGAGGCAAGAATGGATAGCTAATCATATTAGCGAAGTGTCCCAGAGGAAGAGTAGGTTGGGAGTAGGGATGCACAGGAAGGTGCTGAGGAAGTGCGGGTCCAGTGGCAACACTTGCACCAGACAGGTTTTGGGCATTAGGTTGAGGTGTTGAGATGCCGCTAGCTCTTAGAGCCTGCAAATTGACAAAGAGAGTATCAAATAACTAAATTCCCTTTTTTTATCCTCCTATTCTATGAAAACTTCTAAAGAGAGACGCAACAATTAAACCTGCAAATGTAATCATTGACAAATAATTAAATCCAGAATAAACCCAGGACCAGCTCTACGAACATTTCTCTTAATGTAAAACAAATAGATTTGACCAGCAGTACTGGAATACTGACACCATACACTTATTTGCGTTGAGTAACGGTGGATGTAAGCCAGTTTTACTAATGCACAAAGTAGTCAATTCCACAGTTGGTATGTAATTGTAATCTATAACTACTAACATAATATCCAGGGTGAAATTTGTGATACAGCTTACTGAAAATTAAATTTAAAAAAAATGGAATACTACCAAAGTACGTCAATATAATATAAACCAGAATTCTTAACTCCAATATTTACTAGAAAAAAAACACTGCCAAAAATAACATTTCATTTTAACAAACGAAAATCTATAAAATGCCAATAGAGAAACTTAAATAAGCTTAAGAGCAAAAGTGCACCTCTGACATGGTTATGCTAGAACCACCAATTGAAGAAGCAATATTACTATATTTTGTCGGCATTGATTGTGTTGCAGGGAAGGGTAAGTATGGGATATCTTCTCTTGCTGTTTGAACTGTTGAAGCCAGAAGAGCATTTGGCAAAGAGTTTGTATGTGCCTGCTAAAACATTGACAGAAAGACAGTAAAATTTATATCCACATGGCAGGATTTCTAGATAGAATTACAAGATATAAGACAGCAACCAATGTTTTAAATCCGAACAGCAAAGCTAAGCAATCAACTCCACAAACACTAAAGCGAGATAGATAGACTATAGTGGGATAACTAATGTCAGCTACGTACATATAAATTCAAAGAAATGATAAAAATTACTCAAAACTAATAACATTCTTAAGTAACAACAAAATAGGTGTCTCAGACAAAACATTCAGTTAAATACCAATAAAAGTCAAATACAAGTTTCCTAAGTAGGAATCATCAATTATCGTTTTCTAAATAAAAGTCTTATTTATCATGCCCACTATAATTTCATCCATAGATTTCAATTTTGGAAATTTAAAGCCTGAAAATAGCCCTACAATAATGGCTTGATGTCTCTGTTCAAAAGGATGTTTTGGAATCATTGCATAGTGCCACTATAGCACCCACTACGGCTGGCTATGCAGCCCACTACAACAGCACCTGTCCCAGTAGTGGACAGGGACACTATGCATTTTTATAGAGAACTATTCAGAACTCTAACAGAAACTATGGTAACATCAAATGTCACTGTACTAAAAAAGCAATTATATAGCAAACCTACATTTGGCAGAGTTCTTTTGGGTTAAAAAGCTACATCAAATTAAAGCTCCACCAATAAAAAGTTCTCTTAAATGTAAAGTAAAAGTGGTTTGACAGAAACTCCTTTCAAACTAAAAGCTCCATTTCATTGATTAGTTCAGGATGGAGAGAAAAGCTAAGTCGTGCAACTTATTTTTACAAACGACTTATTTTGTAAACCTACCACCTTCTGCCTTCTCTCTTCAGTGAAAACCATCTGAACCAGAACTCTCGGCCAGATACAATGCCAGTCAACTCATAACCGGTGGTGTTTCTGACCAACCCACAATTTGTAGAAGTCTGTCACACGGTTTAGTTTCTCTTTATTTCACTGTTGTCTTCAGATATATAACCTTATGTTGCCCTTTCTCGCTGCACTTTCTTCATTTTATTTTATATTGACTTCGGTTATTAACTTCTGTATTTTACTTAAAATTGAGTTTTAAATTATGAATGCCTTAATTAAGGATCTTTTTTACTTTTGGCCATATATATGTATAATGTAATATATAAAATAATTACTTTATACGTAGAAAATTTCATAAATAGTAATCAATGATCATTTAGCTATCCCACTACAGCAGTTCTGCAATGGGATTGATGACTATGGGTTTAACAAAATATATTATCACTATTCTACTTCCAGGATTCCCAACCCAAGGTTTGAAGAGAATACAGGGTTGATTTATCCATAAGGAACGAGTTAATCCACAGCACCATAAATCCCTAAGGTTTTACACTAAAATGCATTTAATTAGGCTTTGTTTGTTTAGTGATGCACAGACCCGCAAAACAGCTATTATGCTGAAGGAACAAATTTCTACTTTCAACTTCAGAACCCAATATTTTCACATTTTCAGACTTGAAAATATAACAAAAACACGCCACAAATCATTAAAAACTAATTCACTCAAGGAAATGTGCATTACTATTAAAACAAGCATTACCATTACAATCTAAAATATGACCAAGCCATAGAACATGCATTACCATTACACCAGAGAAGGAAGCAAGATTCTGCATCTGTGAGCTAGTCTGTGAAGGAGGAAACGTAACCTCCGGTTGATGGGCATTTTCATATGCAAAACCATGAGATTGTGAAGGAAATGGATATTGATTTTCCTGAACAATTTCAGGAGCTTCAGGTTTTAAAGCCTCTTGTGAAATTGAAGTATGCTCAAACGTCCCAGCACTCACACCAGTTACTTGAACTAAATTTCCATCTGAGGTAGTAGTAGCAAGATGCTCATCCCCATAAAAGTCAGGATTTCTACAAGAAACATATCTTTAAGGAAACTAGGAATAATCATAACATTGAAAGTTTGAATAAGTATCCTACAATATAGCCAACGTACCTAGTGTCTGAGTTTTCAATTGTAGAAACATCTGTTGCACCAGATGTATCCTCTAACTTACTTTTCAAAGGCCTAGATGTAAATGACCCAGGTCCAGAAAGGGGGTTACCAGATCCAAAACTTCCAAAGCTCAGATTCATGCATTCTGGTGTATGGAGTTGTAGGTGATTTGGAATTACCACAGAAGGATTGTCATCCTCTTGTTCCGTCCCCTGATCATCTCTGTGTATATTTAGCTGCTCCATGTTTGCAGCCACTGATGAAACATCGTCCTCAGCTGAATAGAAGAAACCAATAATTAAGAAACAGGTATGTGTCTTAGATAAAATTATGAACAGTAGGCAAAGCACCCTAATTTCCATTGCCATTATCACCCAAAGAAAAGATGTCAGCGAGAATGGTAGAAATTTATTTCCATGTAAACCATAAAAAATAGATGTACCTCCTGTGTTATCTTCTGATGTACTTTTAGCAGATATAGAAGCATATTCGTTATTGTCTGCATTCTCAATAGAACCATCTTCAGCTTCATATTCATCCAAGGGAGTTTTCTGCTGCCAATCAGTTTCAGCAAAGCCTGATGAGTTTGCATAGTACTCAGAATTTGCATGGGCATCAACATCTTCATATCCTCTAACATCATGTTGGTTTTCAATACAAGGCCATTCATCATTCTGTGGAACATTGTCACTAAGGGCATGGCCTTGATTAGTATTTGTTTCTGAAACCTTGGAAGCATAACCTTGCAACGAATGCAAATTGTTATCCGAAGTTGCTGGAGGCAACAAGATATTCTGATTATTACCACTCTGGATGGAAGAGTGATGCACGGATGGTCTGGGCTGTGGCCTACCCATCTTGACAATGTCGGCCATGGATACTTGACCTACAGTCCCCGACCATGCAGATTGCAGTCCGGAACGCTGTGATGATGATGATGGTCCATCGCTGATGCTTAATGCATATGTTTTTTCAGTAGCCACAGAATCACTGCAACAATTTTAAAATGAGACATGAGAAGTGGGAACTGCACCCAGGCAACACAATACTAACAAAATTTGGTATCCAAGTTCCTGAAGGTGATATATAGAAAAAAAACACAAATTTATGCTACAACAGAGATAAAAGAGGGATGGCCACATAAGCATTACACAGATTTTCTGTACGGTTAAAATGTTACGAATACAAGTTGCACGAAACATAAAACAAAACAAACCAGCACTAAATTTTCAACTAATTTCATTCTAAATCCAAAATATTCAGTGTTCATAATACATACAGAATGTAGAACCTTAAAACAAATCCAGATAATAATTTGCACATATCATCAACTGTTTGAGAAGAAAATGTAAAAATCGATACACAAAATATATTGTTATAGAGTTTGATGCCAAGACAAACCTACTTCTTTCTAATAAATTCAAGGATTGTTTATTTATCTATTGACTCGGTAGGTGTTAGACTTGGTTTGCAATTTCATCTTATAATAACTAGGCCAAATTTGCAGATATATCAAAACCATAGGAATCCTTTTAGCCATCATGATACGTTTTCCCATGTCAATCAGGTCAATTTTATGTGAGTATATATATGATATGAAGGAAAATTAACCTGTAGGATACCGGTCTCCTGTTTGCATTATTTCCCAACACACTAGATGCCGATGACCCTCCATAAGAAGGTGCTCCATTCTCCTTCTTGTATGCAGGCTTCCCCTGCAGACCAGAATCTGGCCTCCCAAAACAGGGCAGAAATCTAAATAATAATAATAATGACAATAATCGTGACAGATAATACAAGTTTCATTAAGTGCAGAGCAATATTTTAAGTTCAAACACTCATCATCTGCATACCACTGCTGCCGAATTGGTTGGCACTACCACGTCCAACATGACGATCTGTCCCGGCCCTACCGCCACCACGACTAGATGTATTGTTTGTTCCACTCCCACGAGACCTGGAATCTATTGGGTCCTTAATCTGAACAAACAAGGAGAGAAACAGGTAAAAAAAGATAGACAAACTCGAATGAAATATCAAAAAATTAAATTCAAAGGTAGAGACAGCTAGCAGAAACAAAATGCTCAAGTCAAACAAACTCTTCATATCCACGTACAAACTTAGCACACAGATTCACCTACTGTCACACAGCAGTAGAACACCGTCATGAAAGAAGAAACCGAATTGATCATTTGATTATCTGATTATCAAACACAGATTATTTCTTTTTGTTTTTAAGACATCATGGAATCAATCCTGAACAGCTGAAACAAACAAAAACAAAGCGTCCACCTCTTTTTTCTTTTCCCGCTTGCTCTTCACCTCATGAAAAGGATCTACACAATTAACAAACCTAAGATTAGAAAAATCGGACGCATAACTGATAGCATCTCTAACACGTGGATTAATTCGTTCTGTTGCTTCTCATTTACCGCAATGCGCGAGCGAGCAAAGCAATAACCTCGAAACATTGAACGAAGGTGTTCGCGCGTTTCGCTCGAAGTGAAAGAAACGTCAAGAACCTCGAAACGAAAAGAGCAGAGAGATAAAAAGAGAGAAAGGAACCTTGTGAAAGGAGGCGACTAACAGCTTCGTTAGGGTCCATGTTACAGTCTTTGAGTGTGGCGTAGATCTCGTGGTCGGGGAAATTGGAGACAATCTCCTTCAAGCTCTGAACCATCTTCCGCGATGACGGCGGAATCGTTGCCGACAACGCTTTGCCGCCGCCATTGTTGTGGCTGCCACCGCCCTTCCCGCTCATCCTCTCAGTCTCTTTATCTCTCTAGGTTTCACTACCACCGGACTAGCTAGGGTTCCGCCGCGACAACAACGGGAAAGAAGAAACCTCTCTACGAACGCACGTACGCTACTCGCTTCGCAGTTTGCAACCAAAAAGTGAAAACCCCTTCTCGCTCTCCCCCCACTCCTTTTCTCTCTGCGTCTTTTTATTATTATTATTTTTTAAACACTCTTTTTTTGTTTTTAACTGTTTTTTTTGAATGGAACAAAATAGTAATTTTCATAAAATTATTATTCGGTCAATCTTTTTAAAAGAAAATACAGTATAATATTTTCTAATAATTAAAAATGTAATTTAATAAAATTCAATCAAAAGTAAAACAATAAAAAATACGTAATTTTACTGAGAAATTATTATAATATATATATATGAGATATATATTATTACTTTATATATATACGATATATATTAATATATGTATGATGCATAGCAATCCATTTTTTTAATATTAATTCTAACATATTATTTTATTATTGCAATATCATGTTAATAAAATCTAAAAGTTTATATAATTTGGCTTATATACCCATGGATCAAATATTTCACGTAGATCTAAAGTTGTTTAATTTCCAATAATAATAATAATAATATAGTTTCAAATATTTTCATGTAAAATTTAAATTGCATATCATATGACTACCTAATTTGCCATTATGCAATAATTTCTAGTCAATCGAATATTAAACTAAGATATTTCAATTGAAAATTTAATTCTGAACCTATTCTCTTGAAAAATTGTTCGCGACATTCTAATTTCATATTCATTGTTTGCATTTGTTGTATTATTTTAATCCAGTATTTGCTGTACTTTGTGAAAAGCAATTCGAGGGCTGTTAAACGATTAAATATTTTAAGATAAGATAAAATAACGCCAAACAATAATGTGTATAATATACGTAAATATGACATACAAAAAACTAGCATTTTTAATATAAAAAAAATCTCCAAATAGAACACTTTTAGATATTATAAAAATATATTTAATCTATTTTAATTTATCGTTTATAATTTTGTTTTCGAATTTTGGATAATTATCAATAATAGAAGTAATCTCCTAATATGAATAATATATTTAAGAAATATTTACTATGAACTTCAATTATACTATAGTTAATACTTGTTTATTAAAATATTCTGCTATATAAAGTTTTTACTACGTGGGTTCACTCGTGTTTTGGGAATATTCACTCTTTTTGTGTCAAATTTTTGAGAGATTAAAAATATTATTCTCCAAAAATAATTATTATGAAACATAGAGTATACAATTATTTAATCATACAAATCTTACGCTCTCGTAAAAAAATTATCAGATTATTTTTTATGAGTATGTTCCAAAAACATTTTTATGAAAATAGAACATTGAAAATAAATTCTATAAACTTATTTAAAATTGAAAAAACTGATAAATTGAGTATTATTAATCTATTTTATATATGAACCTTAATAATTATTTAGCAAAATTTGTTTGATTATTAATTAAGTTATTAGGGTCACGTTATTATTGTAACTTCTAATAATATGATGAATATTGTATTAGATTTGTTTTGAATAGTTTGTGATGAGTTACGCCATTGAATTGATGTTTCATAATAGGTTGTACAAACTTAATGAACCAATCAAGAGACAGTAAAAAGCCTTTCAATTGTTTTTATATTCTCTACAAACTTCAATGTTTTCTTTAATATGTACAATATAATTTTTTCTTATACCCTGCTTAAAAAACCATGTATCTAAAATATATAAATTAGTGAAAAGATTATTTAATCTCGTTGAACTTTTTCCAAATGAGCATTACAGACTTCAATTTTATATTAATCAATTCTTAAAATTTGTCTCATTTACAAACAAAATTTTAATTTTTCGTGTAATTGATTCTTAAACGCCACTGTTTTTTTTAAAGCAGATGCCTAAAGTTATAATATTATCCTTCTTATTTTTTTTCCTTTACCGTTATTTTCTTTTGGTTTTGAAACAAAAAGCTTATTTCTCTCTGTGCAAATATAGTTTTTTGTCTTTTAAAGTTTTTTATTTTATTTTTTATATTTTTTTAAACACAAATCCCACCTTATTCTAATAATAATCATTTTCACGGTTAAATCAGTAGTACAATTTTTTTAAATACTTACTAAAATGAATATTTTTTATTTATAAAAATAAATTATTTATGTTTAAGTGACACAATTTTATTTAAAAAGTAATAATTTTAATTAAAATCACAATTACATATATAATTTAAATTAAAATCATATTAAAAAAACAAAATGATTTTTAGTCTTATCTTTCTCAACTAAGTTAAACTTCTTATTTTTCTAATATCTTGTGACGATGACATGATTTTTATTTTTTATTTTCACATAAATCATATAAGATAAATATAATTTTAATTAAATTACAATTTTTGATGTTATTCTAAAATCGTTATCTCGTCGCACGATTTTTGTAAAAAAAAAAATATGTTACATAAACACAATTTTCTCATTTTTATAAATAAAAATATTAATTGTTGTAAATATATAAAAGAAATAAATTATAATTATATTTTAACTCATTTTTACAAAACGTAAGTCGGTTAAAAATTAAAAAATAATCTTTTCAATTTGCTTAGTCAAATTTAGTTATATTATTATAATTCTTTAATGTTTTGTTCTCTTCAATTATTCCTAATTTTTTTAAGTGTAAAACAATACTAAGCAAATTTTTTGTAGTCAAACTAAACTAGATAGTAGAAGTTAGTTGAATATATATATATATATATATATATATATATATATATATATATATATATATATTTGAAATTTAGATTATGGTGAGAATGATAATGTATTAATGTTGTAGTTTATTAAAATATGTTATGTGTTAAAGTGTGAATCAAATATAAAAATATTATTTTGAGTTTTGAACGATTATTTCGAGTTTGAATAATTGAAATATAAAATTTAATAATATGTGGTTATATCGAATATTTTTAACTTCTTCGAAATAGTTAGATATGATAATTTTAAAATTTTGGTCAAGTTGAAATTTTTTAAATATGCAATTTTTTTATAGTTTATTGCAAACTTTAAAGCCATTTAATGGTGTCAAAATAACGAGGAAAAATATATTTTTTTTACAAAAATTTGACACGCATACCTGCTTTATTTCCATGTCAAAATTAAGTAGTCTTTCCCTCTTTGTATGAATTCAAAAAATATAAAAATATTCACGTTCAAAGAAAAATAAACATTTAAAACACACATATATAGTTTTTTTAGTTCTTTAGTCAACTTCTACTGGTCTTTCCATTTCTCTTGCTTCCTTATAACACATAATCTTTATAATTTATAAACATATATAAACAAGAAAATAAAATAAGCTAGAGTTTAAAATATATTAGTATGATGTTTTTTAAACACTAACAATATATATCTCAAATTCAATTTCTTCCGTTCAATGTTTCATATAAGTGTTATTCACAATAATAGAAAATCACAATTTATGTTACAACTTTATTAATATTAATCATTGAACATTTGACTATAATATTAAAACATGCGTGTGGTGAATTTAACTTGGAGATTTGTACTTATCATACTACATTCATTGTGTTATTTATTTATTCCAGCAACGTAAAGTAGAAATACAATCTTCTCATGTGATATGATATGTGACTTATCATATATTAGTTATCTTTGAAATCATATACTCAATCATATGAACTTTTACTCAACTCTCACATCTGGATAAATTTAATTTATGTAATTTCAATATACTAGTAAAGTCAAGATATCTCCTTGTGTTAGGTATCAAAGTGTGAGTCTAAGTCTCACATTGGATGAAAATGAGAAAGTTGAATAACATATAAGAAAGAAAACCCACAAATTCAATGCCTTAAGGTTTTTGGTTGAAGATAGCGTCATTCTCTTGTTTGATATTACTTTTGTTTTTATTCTTATGAAATTTCCTCTCATTGATCCTTTTAGCATCTTGTAACATCTAAACACAATATTTCCTTTCTAGAAATAATTATGTCTATATCATACATCATATCACATAACACATCATAAAATTCATATCATCTTTTAGTCCATAGATAAATCAATCACATTTAATATAGAAAAACATTTGTAATACATAAATAAAATACAAATTTATAAATTGAACGAATAAGTATTTTTGCTCAATGAACGATTCATTGAAAGTTTTGATTAATAAAATTTGCTCAAGGAGCCTAGGTTCATCCAACAACTAAAATGTTTAGATTTTTATTAAAAAAAGAGTGTTTGGTGAGAATTGCCTCACCTAGTGACAATCCCATAGGAGTTTTTATTTAACAACTCACTAAACAACATGTTCACTTGAGGCTAAATCTTCCTAACCATACTAGTTTACTAAAATGTCAATGCTTTCGAATTCTTAATTCTCAAAATTTTTTGCTAAATGAGTTTATGATTCGCAGAACGACTCTTTATAATCAAATATTATGTAGATTTTTAGGTGATTTGTCAAAACTAATTCATTTTCCATTTTCTACAATTATAAATCAATACACACTAAATACTCTAAATCATTGCTGCTTTACTTTCAAACAAGATGTCATATCATTTAATCACTACACACTCATCCAACAACATTCAAAACAAGTTTGGATTTTAATTTTAAATCAACCATCATCTCAACTAAAACATTCAAAACAAGTTTGGAATTTAATTTTAAATCAACCATCATCTCAATCAATTAAAGGTTAAATCATTTAAAATACACATTAACTTATTACATAATCTCTATGTAATATCATTAAAATCAAATTCAATATATTAATTTAAGATAATTAATTTAAATCACAAATAAACTAACACACCAATTAATACAAGAATTTAAAAAATAATGTGACCACATAACTTTTATACCCAAATAATCTAATACAAAATATTAATTAAATTTAACTAGTTTTTATTTCCTGTTTAAAAAATTGCTAAACACAAGATAAAAAACTACAACATCACAAAGCTCCCAGGCATATTAATCCTGTACATAGAAATTTTTGATACACAATTTAAACATATATCTATAAGATCTTGGATTAACAAATACTCACCTTATAAACACTAGTTACATCTAAGTTTTTCTACATATATAATTTTTTTTAAAATTGACTTTAAAAAGTAGTGCAAAGAGACTTACTAAAAAATTATGATAAAATAACTTTATTATTTACCAAAAATCCTATAACTGGTTGTTATTAAAAAATACAGACATATTTATCAGAATATTAAAGAAAAGTCAGAAGAAAATATGATTTTTTTTAAATAAATGATAATTATTTTTGAAATATAATTTAAATAACTTTTTTCATTAATAAAATTTTTATTTTAATATTAAAATATTTACATTATACTTTAATTTCTAGTTCTATTCTTAAATCAATTTTTACAATTTTTCAGGTCTGAATACGTGTATTTACCCAAAAAAAATAAAATCCAGGTAAATGATAACTTTATTTTGAAAGAAAAAAAATTCAATTTAGCTCATAAATATAATTTAGTTTACCTACAAGATATTTTCATTAAAATCTTAAAATCATGTTTTAATTATAAAGTAGTTCTACAAAACTTAATAATATAATAAAATTATAGGATCTTTTACGTATTTGAGTACTAAAATAAATATTTTGATCATTCAAATATTCATTCGACGGCGTCAGATATATTTTAAAACGAAACAATTAATTTATCCCATAATAATCAAACGAGCTTCAGACATATTTATTATATTATTCGCCACGAAACAAATATGTTGCTAAGTAATTAAAATTAAAATTAACAATATTAATCAGTGACATAAAGATACCAAAAAAATTCATGTTAATCGACGTATATATACGATATGCACTTTACGTATTCAATTGGGTGACCTAACTTCACCGCCTTTTCATTTTTGTCAAGGCTTATCTGAAAATTATAGACTTTAAGGGTCAATGGCACGTTTCATCTCACTAACTAAACAGCTATTTAAATTATTTATTATTAGTTTGACGAGTTTCAATTTTTAAAGGAGATTGCCATGTATTGAAGCAATAATTTATTCATATAATTTTAACTCTTTTAATATTTTTTAAAATATTTATGTTCTAACGATTGCGTACCTAATCACATAGTTTCATTTTTTGTTGTTTATTATAATTTTCTAGATGTTTATTTCAAAAGCACCGCATTCACTTATAATCTATCTATATATTTAACAATATATAGATAGATAGACAAGGATAAAATGTGTATCTGATATTTAAATATTTTTTTATTATTTTTGTTAGCTATTTAATTTTAAATTTTATCGTATTGTAATTGTCCGAAAAGTCTGATCGGACTAGTTAAAGTTAAACATATGATCTAAACTAAATAGATGTTACTCATTTCTCTTTTCTGGTTTAACCGATCTCAGCATAAGTTTGTAAAAACATTTATTAAAATTATGATTAATTAGTGAGAATGTTAATAAGGTAATTAGTATTATATATTATGATTAGATATTTCGAAAATTTATTATTATTTTTATAAATATAAAGACACTCAAGACTACTGTTCCTCAATTTTCACTTAAACTTAATCATAGTGTTTTCTGCATACTGAAAGTTGGTCACACGATGAAATTCACATTTCCCAAATAGAATTATCGACCTAATATTCTTATGAGGAAGATTAATATTACACTTTCGAATGTTCGTGTATTTTATTTCTCATTTTATGTTATATACACCAAATAAATTATTATTTTATTATAAATAAAAATAATTAATGAATAATAATGTCAACAAATAAACATTTATTATATATTGTGAGAAATTAATATAATAGTATTAACTGAAAGTATTATTACCAAAAAACCATGTTAACCATTGGAAAATAGAAAAAGTTACACCAGATCTGCGTTGTAATAACCGGTTCAAGAAAGTTAAAACCTCCCTATGACCACTTTCTCCCTCTCTTTCTCACCGCTTTCGTAAACCCTCTTCTCTGTTTTTCTTTGCCTCTTCCTTCTTTTCTCTCTACAAATCCCAAACAAAGTGTGTGTGTGTTTTTGTGTGAGAGAGAAGAATTTCGATTTGGATGTTGGATTGAGCAGAAGCGTGACACGATCACTGCCACGAACTGTTCCCAGATCTCTCTCTTGCAAGTTGCAACAATCGAACTCCAAAACCCTACGCAACACTCAATTGAGATTCTCATTCATGGGGCAGAGGTCTCTGATCTACGCGTTCGTGTCTCGTGGAACGGTGATTCTCGCGGAGTACACTGAATTCAGCGGAAACTTCAACTCCATCGCCTTCCAGTGCCTTCAGAAGCTCCCTGCCACTAACAACAAGTTCACCTACAACTGCGACGGCCACACCTTCAATTACCTCGTCGACAATGGCTACAGTATGTCGTTTTTCTGTGTTTTTTTTTTCTCTCAGTTTTTGTGATGACGTTCTTCGTGCTTGTTGCTTGTGCTGAATGTGGTTCTAGATCGTTTATTTTAGGATTCCGTCTGTTGGTGAGACTAGTTTGTGTAGGGGAACAGACCGAGAAACACGAGGATTATATCGGTATGTGCTGGTTTAGGAATGTGTTTTGTAGTTATTGGGGGAATGCAATGGTTATTCAGCTTAGGTATTCTTCCTGTGCGAATTTGTCAATGGTGCGCAATGCATAACGCGTTGTGGTGGTCTCAAGATAATTGAATTGGGAAGCGTTTTGGTTTTGCAGTGTCGGGCCAGAAATTGTGAATATTTGTGGATTTCCTGTTCTTGTGCCTGTTTTTGGAGGCTTGTTTTTTGAAATCACTGTTTTTCATCAGTAGTGTGATGCGTTCGAAATCCCTTGTTTAAAAGTCTTTTCTGTTATCATCCACATCCTTATGTGTTTTTACACAATTCTTTTGATGCAATGCTAGTGGACATAGTTGCAGCTAACTGATCCAAGTTCTGCACGCCATTCCTCTGTTGTGCTTGTTATCCGTAACACGATCCAGTTTCCACGCAAGAATTTTTTCTCTCTCACAGTCTCACGCGGGTCTTGTCTACGGTCTTCTTCAGTTTTACTGCTGTGGCGTCGCTCACCCTTTTGTTTTTCTTTTTTCTATGTTTTGAGTTTACTTTCAAGTTATCTAATTTCATTCCTGGGATTACATTTCTTTGGGACAACTTGCCTGCTTATTTTTAAAAAAACGTGTTTGGTTGATAACTAAAGTTCGTGGGAACCTTGTTTATATTGCTGGGAATAATTAAAATGTGTTTGGTTCATAATATATTTTCTTGGGAATGTATGTTAAAATTATCAAAATTCCCTTACTATGTAAAAGATGCCAATTTATTAATATAATGCATAAAAATAAAAATAACATAAATATCATAAGTACATTATCAATATTTTTTCGTAATAGTTATCTTTACAAATTGTTATAATTTGGTGTAAATTATCATTAAGTGTTTTTTATCAATTAACTTTTGAATCCTTGTTCTCCATTGCATATTAAAAGAGTTTATATCGGCCATTAAAAAGCCAACCAAGACATTGACATGAACACATCTTCTAGTTGTTATAATTTATAATAATAATATCTGGGTATATATTGTATTATTTTTGGTATAATATATAATATTAAAATCGATTTGGATACTTTTATACTTACTGATTATTGAGAGGTCTTATTTAATAAATCCTAACCATGCACTATGTTTATTATTTTTCACTTAATCCACTGTTGAAATAAAACCAATTAAAACTATGAAAGAAATTTGGGTAACATGCGTGCCTGGTCTAGTGAGTTTGTTAGTTTTTATTTGAACCGTATATATTAAGTAGTAACCATAATAAATGGTTAAAATTTATTAAAGAGCACCTCTACTGTTAACAACAATGAGGAGAGGATCAAAATGCATACAAAAAGGTTTAATGTATTATTAACATACATGCTATGACAAACTGGCGTAGTTCCATATGTATAGGGGTATGCAACACATGAAGCAATGAAAACAATCCCACATTGAAAAAGGTAGATTCTTAATCCCATTCTTTGGGTAATTATTTTGTAAGAAACATTTTCTACTTCGGTCTTATATAATCCTAAGGATTATTCGAAAATAAACATAGCAATATAAGTAGTTAGTATAATTCTGGAAGTAACACTCACCAAACCACAAAAATGAAAATGATAAAAAAGTCTATGATTAGTAGACTTAATATTATGCAGCAAATAGATTATGCGAGTTACATAAGTATTTGTGAACGAAAGGGCAGTGAATCGAGGGTATTTGTGAATTTTTACCAAGCAACATGAATTCCCATCCCATGGGAATCAATAACCCTTGCCTTCAAGAATAAAAATTAGTTGAACTATATTGTTTTCTTTCCCACCTCAAATCTGTTAAGATAAAATTGTTAGGGTTAAAATTGTTTGTTTTGGAGCTTAGAGCTCCATCACGATTTTGTCTTTAAAAGGTGTCTTGGTGGGTTAAGGGAGGAAGGTGTATTTAAATTGTTCTTGGCCTTGATTTCTAAGTGATGTGGGACTAGTGGGCGTACTGAAACAAGGCCCCCAATCCAGGTCTAAGGTGAATGAGTGTTCACCTTTGAAATCACTTTACCATTTCCAACGGTGTCAATGTTCCGACCTCAAATTTGTTAAAATAGCATTGTTAGGTCAATCATTGTCTCCAAGGTATTGTCTGCTTTGGAACTCAGAACTCCATTATGATTTGGTCCTTAAAACCCTCCATCAAAGGCTTTCGCCACTTCCAACTGTAGCGCAGTTTTGGTTTCCAGTAGTTTCTTCTTCCCAACCCTGCTTCTCGGCAACATGATCAACAATTTGAGACTCTCTTTCAGCACGGGTGTCCATTTCAACTTTCACCAAATCATCTTGGTTTTTAGGCGTTCTAACTCTTGCTTGGTTTCTTTCATGGGACGATTGAGCTTCTTTTCACTGAATCGGGACTCTTTGGCCTTTACTTTGCTCATGTATGCCAAGGCAGGGGCCTTGCTAAGACATTTTGTATGCCCCTACTCAGGTTGACGGCCGAATACTTACTCAATTCCACCAAGTATGCCTCCAAAATATTATGGGCTCATGGGTTGAGTGAGAAAAGGCTGTATCCCAGAGAGATGTCCTTCGCCATACCTTAACCCTCCAAGGCGTCTTTTAGGAACAAAACTGCAGTGGAGCTCTGAGTTCCAAAGTGGAAATAGTTTGAAAGCGGTGACCGACTCTAACGATACTTTCAGAACGGACTTGGGGTCAGAATAGGAATAGAATTTATCCATGAATAATTGTTTATTACCTTTTAACAAACATGGGAGTACATTTTTCCCATCTCATATTTTCGGGAACAAACAAAGAATCGTGAAATAGTGCCTCCTTAGGCTTAAACTTATTTTATTAGCTCAAGACTATAATTTATCTTAATTTTTTTTTTCAAGCATCTGTGTATATGAAGTAAAATTATTTAATTTGTATAAAAAATTCAGAATGGCACTCATCCAATTATCCATTATCTTACTATTGTCTTTTGAGGTTCAGGCCACAAATCTCTGTTATCTAAGATTGATAACTATGTTGCATTTCTGTTTTTTGTGATTCTTTTTCTGGTTTTATCAACTGATATTGCTCTGTATAGGTGAAGCTTAAAACTTTGAAGTTTGGTAGTGTTCTGAAATGTCTTACTTTTGGAATTTTGTAGCATATTGTGTTGTTGCTGATGAATCAATTGGAAGGCAAGTGCCCATGGCTTTTTTAGAGCGTGTCAAAGATGATTTTGTGTCAAAATATGGTGGTGGAAAGGCTGCCACAGCTCCTGCGAACAGCCTTAACAAGGAATTTGGGTATTTTGTTTCTGTTCTAAGTTTTAAAGTATAAGGCAGTGGGTTTATATTATTGTTTTAGCTAATGTGTTAAGGTCTTTGCCCAGGCCAAGGTTGAAGGAACATATGCAGTACTGTGTTGATCATCCTGAAGAGATCAGCAAGCTTGCGAAGGTGAAAGCTCAGGTTTCTGAAGTTAAAGGTGTCATGATGGAGAATATTGAAAAGGTACACATGAACTACTTAGTTGCACTAATTTAAGATGGTAGTAAACTGAAGAGATTGGTGGGTACGAGAGTCATTTTTGCCAATCAATAAACATTATTGTGACTGTTTAAATTCCCAGAATAAAAAAGACAACAACATTGAGTGGATCTATGTGCAAAACTGAACACGTGTCTATTTTTATGAAGTTCATGGATTGTGCTTGTGAAGCATTGTTATTTGTTCGGGTCAAGCTTAGGCATATTGGACAGTGATCTGACATAACTGTACTAGGTATTGTCTTTACTACATTTTGGGATCTGTAAGTGATTTTCAAATCTTCTTCTCCCGAAAAGGATGATGGTTTGTATATGTGACATCCAACAAGAAAGAAAATGAGTCTGTTTATATCTTCAAGTAGCTAGGTTGCATAGTTGGCAAAAAGTGACCGAGGCAGGGGAGTAGGAACAGAAATCCGAAACCAATAAGTTCTCCATTTTCATTTTTATGTTGAAACCGTTTCCCATGTTTTCTGTCTACTGTCTAGGTTTTAGAATCTGTGATGGCTTTAATAGGCTGAGCCCTGCTACAATAAAAGAAGTTTTACCAGAAAGCATTTAAAAAGCTGAATGCTGTCATGTCATAGCAAGAAGACTGATATCAGGCTCTGTTTTGATAGAGGATGAAAAGTGGTCGATGTGTTAAAAAGAAAAGAAAATGCAATCTAGTCTAATTGTTGGATTGTGTAAATGCTTATGATAAAGTGAGTTCCGGTTGTTCATATAGATGGAAAAGTTGGTTTCTATTGGGCTGTGGGGAGTTGAGTAAGGGAACTTCCCACCTACTTGTCTCCTCAGTAGTAAGCCATAAGTTCTTAACAGCTGTTCATACTTTACAGGAATCAAGGGTATTAAAGTAGGTTGAGAGTAGTTAATGTTGTCATTCAATTTACTAATAATGATCACTAGTCTTTGTTAGAGGAGCAGTGTTACTTTGAATGTTCAGTCCGTCGATCAGATCTTTGAGGTTAGCTAAATGAAATGAGGCTAATTTAATTATTTTAAAGACCAGAATTGTGAAAGGAAAATGATAGGAAGAGTGAGAAAACTAAGAGAAAATGAGGTGGGAACTTAGATATTTATGGTAACATGTAACTAGTGAGTAGCTCTGTACAAGACCTAATTAGGCAGATAACCCTGCTCTAACTTACTGTTTTTCAAGACAGACTTAGCAGAGCAGTGGCAGTAGAGATATCTATCGTAGCTGTAGAAAACTGTAGGAAAATTAGTTGACAGAAGTGCTGAGCTGTGAGCTAGATACATACAGTACCTTATGCATTAGCAGGCTAACTTACATAATAACAGGTGGTTATGGTGATCTACCTAGTTCTCTAATAATACGTAGTTAAAACTTTAGTGGCTTGTCATGGCACCAAGCTGCAGCAGTAGTTCCATTGTATCATGTTTTTGTACTGTGTGTAGTGGCAGTGATCGTGTCCTTCATGGTCACCGCACTAAGCAGGAGTGAAAAGCCTGTTTTGTGCACACATATGGTTATTCTGGCTCCGTGTTTCTCAATCTTTTTTGCATTTAGAGATTTTGAGGTTGGAAACCCTGGTTGATTCAAAGAAAATTCTGCTTTCTACCTGTTTCTAAATTCTTTCAGATACTTTTCAATTGTCAGGCAGCCAAATCTGGGCCTTTCTCTCATTTTTCCAGTCAATTCTAGCTAGCCAGTACTTCTCTGTTCAGTTCCTCTTGGTGTGTGTCTATGCTCTGTTCATTGTGTTACTTGACTAATAATTCTTCACCTATTTGACAAAAGTAGCTCTAGTTGTCTGTTTTCTTTGTTGTGTGTTATTCTAGTACTTGTGTGGCATTTATTGCTCACCATTAGCCTTGGCCTCAATGAAGTATTTTCATGTAATACTTTTTAATTTCAATTCTATCTATTTCTAGGCTTGGACAATGTTGTCCAGGCCAGCTCCTGTTGCATTTATCCATGTCTTAATTTATTTTGTTTTCTTATGTATAATATATATTATTTGCACTGTATTCATTGCCTTTGTTGTATATTTCCACCCTTCTTTCTGTAGCCATACCTTAGTTTTTGAAGTTTATTTTTCCTAATGAGTTTTGAGCATTATTGTGCATGTATAGTTCCAATTATTTGCATTGTATTAGACTATTTGCTATCTTTTGAGTATAGCGTGTTTTGGAATGGCTGCTATGATTTGAATTTTAATGATCATATTTTGGGTGACGAGTTGTCAAATCTTATTGTGGTCCCTTACTTGGGTGTTACTTTGAAATTGCAATCGTTAGCCTATTTCATTTTGCGATCAATATTTGAATTCTTTGACAATCGGAAGGGTTCTTTCTTTCTTTTACTTGGGCAGTTGGATTAATTTTAAGTTTTTTTGTCTCACATCCCATTATTACTTGTATTCTACTAATGCTTATTCACCTAGGCAGTAGAAATTTGTGCTATATCAATGGCACATAGAGGAGCGACTTTCTGGGTCTCTTCCATGTTATTACAATATTCATTATTATCTGCCTATGCCTTAAGACAAGCCAAGACAAGATTATTGCAGTTATACTTATTCATAGAAGAAAATGGCAATCAAATTTTTGTCAGGCCTTGGATCAATATATCTGATGTATGAGGACATTTGATCAAATTATATTGACATGTATAATTTAATGTAGGTTCTGGACAGGGGTGAAAAGATAGAGCTTCTGGTGGATAAGACAGAGAACCTTCATAACCAGGTGAGTATGTACTATGTGTTTATCAATTATGTATGTAGAAGTGTCAAAGTGAGCCAACCTAGCTCACACGGGTTGGCCTAAAAGTGAGTCCACTTAACCTGATTCACTTTTTGGTGAGTTAGAAAATTTGTAACTCTGGCTAGACCTACCACGTTTGGTGGGTTAAGTGGGCTAATTAACTTAAATATGTTTTGTTCTCAACTTATCTTATATATTTATTGTAGTATAATTAGAGTGGATTGACTCTACTCATCTATTTATAGTAGTATACAAGCAAAGTGTTTACGTATTTCACCAAGCATTATTATAAAGATAGTAACTTAAAATTAAAATGTCAATCTGTATTTATAATTAGGCAAACAAATAAATTAAGCATACAAACCATTCCAGCATTATTGAACTAGTCTTTAAAAGATCAAATTGTCAAATGATAAAAAGATTTCTGTCAAATGATAAAAAGATTTCAAAGTGTCAACTTATCTCCAACGGCCTCAAACATGTGAACTAGTCTTTAAAAAATCAAATTGTCAAATGATAAAAAGATTTCGAAGTGTCAACTTATCTCCAACCGTCTCAAACCTGTTTAACTCACGGGTTAAATAAACTGGGTTCAGTTTGACACACTTCTAAAAAACTGTAATTTTTTTCAATCCAACCCAGCTCAAACCTTGGTGATTGTACTGGTTCATGAGTTTGTTTGAACCCATTTTGACACCTTTATATGTATGTGAAAGGAGATTTATTTCTTTGGAGGACTAATAAATTTTTAAGCGAATGTTAACTATAGCCTATATCTAAATGCTGAAAGGAGATTCCTCAGTTTTGGTGTCTTCATTGTTTCAGACCAGCTAGTTACATCCACTTTAATTTTTAAAGAATGATTTGTATATATTACAGTTTTCACTCTTCTCTCTCCGTATGCCAAAAAATTCAAAGAAAAGTCTCGGGTCATAATTTCCATATGCTTTCATTTTTTTGTTTGGCTTGGATATGGATGTGATAGTACCAATTTATGTTTTACCATGTTGAGGAAAGATATTTTTTTTCAGGCACAGGATTTCAGGACTTCTGGGACCAGAATCCGTCGAAAAATGTGGCTACAAAACATGAAGATAAAGCTGATTGTCTTGGGAATTTTGATAGCACTGATCCTTATAATAGTCCTATCTGTGTGTCGTGGGTTCAACTGTGGGAAATAGGCGCCATTCTCCGAGGCCCTTTATCATGTTATTTCAAGCTTGAGATTATCGGAGGAAAGATCCTAATGTATGGCATGAGTTTGTATGTAATATAGATATAGATATAGATAAAGGTCATATGTTGGTCACTTTGTTCTACTTATAAATGCTTTTGAATATATAAATTGGGTTGTCAATTTGAAGTTCAATTTCCATTTTATTGAAAATCAATAATGTAAATGTGTTATTGTATCTTATTCTTTCTAATGATTCCAGCTACAGCATTTTGCACTGTCCACCTTTAGATCTATGGAACCTGTGGCCTTCCAAGGTTCCTATTTTCTTTGAAGTAAACTTTTCAGCGAGAGTCCCATGTGTAGTACCAAAGAAAGCAGAAATATATGATTATATTTCAGCATATACCAGTGAGAGTTTCAGGTTAATATTTAGGACTCTGATCTTATTTTATTTTATTGAAGACTTAAAAAATAGTTTTCACTTCTTCAAATGTCATGTTTTATCTTTAGTCATAGTAAGATTATTTTGGTTTTGGTGTTGGTCTCCGAATTATTTATACATGGTAATTATGATGATGCGGCATCTATAGGCTTATATGTCATCAAGGTTTATGACTTACTGGTGCTATAAATCTTCTTTACACTAACATTTAACACATTAATAACATTTTTCTAAACAAAGGTTGTTTTTTCAATTTATTCCAACTCTAACAGAAGACTTGGTCGTGGGTTGGCATGGCATGCCGTGGGAGGGGGCGGGTTGGCATGGCATGCCGTGGGAGGGGGCTCGGTTTCTCGCAGGACATTTTTTATAATAATAAATTAATTTTTATTTTTGTACTTCTTCATCGCAATTGCTAATAATTTTTAATGTTTTAAATATTATAAAATGCAACAGAGTAGCTATTATATTTTCTACAATCTTTAAATTTCAAAATCCTTTATAAGCAGTTTTCTTGAAGAACTATGAATAGAGATCCATTCATTAGCTTTTCAGTCTAAAAAAAAACGGATATTATAAAATTTCTAAATTTAAAGTCTTTAAATATAGTAAGTATCTAATCAAATAATAAATGTAGTTCTTAGGTAAATAAGTGCCAAAGAAATTTTCATTTATTTATCTATATAACTTAATTATATATAACAAATATTTATATATTTTAAAAATGTTTTTACTATTTCGTCATCCTGCTTATCATTATTGTCATGTATAGCTTAATCAAAATATTTTGAAATTGTTGAAAGACAAGAAAAAGTCTAGCATTGAATACATACTGCAAATGTCACAGTATAATGTAAACAGGAAAAAAAGTAACCTTCATTTGCGCAATTGGTCAGAGAGAATGGTTTGCCATAATAGCAAATTTTTAGGGTCTGACAAAATTTCCTTTTTACAACTATTGCTACATTAAAAAAACAAAACACCTTGAAGGAATTTTCAATTTAACAAATTAAAACTTAATTACTATCCAAGGGCCGTGGCCACCAGTTTTTAGTTTTTACCAGAAGTGTTCCATTAAAATGAAATTGAATAAATTTTCAACTCACTTTCTAAATTTTCCTCAATTTTAAAAATCCAAATAAGTGGTTTTTTATTTTTAATTATAAAAATAAACCATTCAACTCTCATATGTACAAGTAAAATTGTCTTTAAATATTTTTATTTGCAGTTTTAACTAGCCATTAATAAAATATTTGAAAAAAAAATTCAAGTAAGTTCTTTATTGGCAGTTCTTTTAAATAACAGTTAATGAAAAGTATTATCTAAATTGCAATTTACTTGTTTAATGTTCTCTTACTTTTTGAATTAACATTCTATTTTTTAGATTTTTGATATCTACTAGGATTGATCAGTGATGGAAAAGTTTGCATAATTATTGATCAGTGATGGAAAAGTTTGCATAATTTGCATGAACATCACATGCTTAATATTAGTAAAAGCACCCACAATTAATGATTAGTAAAGAATTTATTTTTCTCTCTCTTATTAACATATACTTAATATTGATACACCTATAAGTTTAAGAATAAGAAAGAAGAAGAACAAACTAAACAAAATTATCAACCATTTACTCCCTATAGCTGGAAATTTCCAAATATTCCAGATGAACAGAAATGCACAAAAATGGGCAAAGTTTTATGATTAAATTAATAGGTTCCAGAAGCAAATTGGTAAAGTAAAATACACTTTACCCGCAAATTATTGTTACATGTTGCTTCAGGGGTCAAATAGCCAAACTTTCAAACTCATGCATTATCTGTTGAAAAGTTACAATTCAACAAAAAAAGTACACGTGGGTTCTCATGTTAAATGGCCCAATTCATTCATCTTAGTCAACACGGCCCAAACTATTCAAACTTTCCTTTGTTAGAATTTCTTACAGACATGTGACCTTCATTAATAATTCAAACATGTTAACACAAAAGACACCAAATACTAGATTCTAGCAGAAATTTCCATTTGAAAATTGATCAGAAAACATATGTTGAACATGATTTTAACATCTTCTATCAGTTAATAAATAATTCACCCCTAGAAGTCAAAATATATACTTCAGTCAAACAATTTCTGATTCCACTCTCCCAAATTCGTAATCAAATGATGCAAGAAATCACCCCTTTCAATCAAGCACAATTCTTCAACCAACAACTACCACCATTCTTATTTATGTCCAAGAACACACATTACAAGAAGAAAAATAAACACAAAACCGTTGTGTTTTGTCATTGTGAGTTAGGAGGATTCACTTTTAACACGTTCTTACAACAAATTCAATTCATGGTTATCAAATATATACTATTATTTACGTACATGAATGAAAACCTCAAAGAGTTTTGAGAAAGTCAAGATATTGTGTCATGATGCAGGCTGCTTCACGGGTCAAGTCAGGTGAAGAAGAAAAACTGAGAACAGTTGACATTTGAGAGATGTTAGCAGGAAATAATGGACTAAATTAAACAATCTTAGATATAATAATAAACATAAAATCACACACAAGAATTAAAAAAGAAAGATTCACCCAATACACTAGGTGGAATTTTTTTTTATATATAAGGAGGCACATAAGATGAGGATAATGAGTTTATTAATTGTCACTATCTCCCCCATTCAACGTTTCACCTAACAATGGCTTTTGATCCAAATGTATAACTTGATTCCTTGCTTCTAAATTAGACTGACCCTGATTTGGATGAGAACCACAATAAATAAATCAAATTATAAAAAACACAACTTGTGAGAAGGGTCAAGCACATGAAATGGTCTAAATCAGCTTTAAATAAATGGGTGTTGTTATTGAAAATGACATGATTGCAAGTTTGCACAGCATATCATAAATGTCCTTCCCCAAAACCGTTTTTATCTTTTCATTGTTTTCCTGAAAAGACAAGTCCATTGAGGTGTGTTTCTCTCCCTGCACATATGGTTGATTTTGGAGGTTACACATAAACAAGCCAAAACTAAAATAGTGGTTAATTATGGGTGAAAAGTAAGCATTTGGGGTGGCTAAAGGTGCTTGTAGGGCCAAATCTAATTGCCATGAATTGAAAAGATTGCAAATATCAAATTAATCTGTCCTTTTCTGCTCATCAAATTCTTTGGTTTGATTTCAACCTGATTTGTCATCAATAACTGTCTTTTTCTTTTAAGTATGTTACCCATCATTATCTTAAGAGACTTAAAATAAAAGCAATTATGGGAACTGGATAATTATTTCTCTTCTGCTTCAGTACAAGCAGATCATACGATGAGAGCATGTTATTTGGCATCACAACAAAAAAGGTTAATTATTTACTTCCTACACTTCATTTTTAATATCCCTTTTTTCCAAATCAAAAGATGCTTTTCATGTGCCTTACTCACACATAGTCACTACTCAAACAAATACTTTACGTAACCATGATTTTTGGCTAATGGTTAATTTTATGCCATTGTTTGGGTGTCTTTATGATAAAAATAAAATGAAATTTTAGAAATCTTTTCAACTTTTTAAAATGATGAATTTTTTATAACTTTTAACTTTCTCCTTTTTAAAATTTAAAATCACTATTTTTGTCCTTACAAAAGTAAGGAAATTTTGATTTTTTTTATAGAGTATTTTTTTTATCTTTGTAAAAATATAAATTAGCTTCAGCAGTTCATTTTAAGATAAATATCTATTTGAGAAATGTTTAAAAATATTATATGTTGATATGATATTACAAACATTAAATAATTATTTGATCTTTGTTAGCAAGTATGGTGTGTGATACTAAAAATATAAAACAACTATATTTAATTTTAAAAGAAAAGATCACAATTATAATAGAAATCACTTAATCTGAAACTAACATTTTCATTGACACTCTTTCATGAATTAATAAATAACCAATGTGAGACATTTATGGAAGGCATGCATTAGCATGTGATGATGCAGGTTACCTTCAGGTCAACTTTCCAGAAAATTGAAGGTCACTTAAAAAATATTTTTCTTGTCTTTTTAATTGAAATTGAAATTTCGTTTTGATAAAAAAAATATGAAAAGAAATTTAGGGTTTGTTCTTCTATTTTATTTCTTTGTATATATATTGTTGTGATAAACTTCTAAGGCATGCTTGCGTGCCATTTGGGTTGTTGCCCTAAACACATATGCTGACAAAAGCTGATTATATATAATGAATTACTTAAGCCATGAATGAAAAAAATGGCACCAAATTGGATCATGTTTGTTTTTCTTTTTTCTTTTCAATGGCTTAGCCCTTGTGCTTGGTGTGTGAAAGAGACCTACAATAGTTGAAGTTGCGTCACTTCTTACAAAAAATCATGGTGGTGCATTTTTCATGGGTTTCCACTTGTGCTTGAAAAGAAACCCACGTATAAAAAAATATTGAATTGAATCACATCATGAACATGGTGAATAAGGCCAAACAAGTACTCTTGCTGATAAATTGATTTAAAACTGTGAGAGGAAACAAAAAAACCATCATCCATCTATGTCACCACAAGAGGTTGATGCTAAGACTGGTCCACACCCTATCCCTTAAGGGGTCCAATGTTTCATTTTTTATATATTTTCATTCATAAGTTTCATTAAAGTACGTGACTCGTGACAACACTAGCTACGAATTATTTTAACACTATATATAATATTAAGTTTTGTTTGTTTATAATACGCACAAATTGGTGGCTATCGTGGTGATCCAGCAGCCTCCAAAAGAGAAATTGGAAGAAAGTGATGCACACCAATCTCCCTCATCACTTTGCTTCTCATCTTTTGCTAACTTTTTCTGATATTGTCTGTCTTGCCAAACCTAATAATGCTTCTTTTTCAATCTGCTCTTCTGTCAATGGACATTGCCTTATTTATTGCTGTCCAGAAGTTACATATCAGATTCACATGTATATATCAGATAAATTTACCACTATTCTTGGTGTCATTTTTTCATCATTAAACTTTCACAAAATGTTCATTCTAATGTGTTAATAATAGGCCAAAATTTCACTATCAGTAAATTTTTTAAGAGACATTCTGGGGGTATTTTCGGTCTGCACATGTGGTCCAAGGCTTCTTCTAAGTGCATGATTATCTTTTTCACCATCCATCATTCTATAAGACACTTCATGCTTACAAGTACAGAATTATGCCTTATTTTATACTGCTTTGACATTGACCGGTTTAAATATATGAAGCAGTGTTTCTGTAAATGTTTGGTCATTTTTCTACTCATCAAAACTCATTTTTACATGCTGAAATAGTCCATTTGAAGTGTCTGTCATGTTTAGATCTGTCAAAGTATATACAAATTAGAGATAAATAATCATACATAAATGCATGAAGACCAAAAAAGTTGTTTATTCTTTAACGCACTTTGAAACTTGAATACTAGAAAGTAAGAAAAAATCTTGGTATACTTCAGAAAAATGAATATTATATTAAGTGAATATTTCACAAGAAACATGTTTTGAGGTTTTAACTTTACGCGTCAAAGACCAATATGATTGATTATGAAACAGTGAAAAGAATGTGTCCACGTATGATGTTTGTCAAAGGTCTAATCATTCTTGTTCATGTAGTGCTATGCTACTAAGTTGGAATTGATTTGTTGGCATAATCTCCAAGAAGTTTCTGGGAAAAAGAGGATTGCATCATGGTTTTCATCATCACAAAACTCTACAACAATCCTAAGAAATGAAACCATTTTTTAATCATAGATTACTTTGAAATAATTGATGTATAGAAAACTACAATTTTCATATATATCTTAAGTCTGAAACTGTACATTACAATTGAAATTAATTGGTGCACCCCACACCATGGTTGCTAGCTGCCATCTCTTGTTGATTTTAGGAGAAGGAAGGACTCATCATCACATGGGGGTTGTGGACACATTAAAGCAATTCATGAACATGTTGAAAGAGGTGATGATATACGTTATTGATATCAAGAAACTAGGCATTTTGTTCTTTTGCTTTTCTTTTTTGGACTTTAGCTTTGTCCTTCACTATTAATAATGACTCATGCAGTGTCCACAACAATAAAAGCCACAAGATTCAATTGTCCTCTATTTTTTTTTTTCTGTACAATTTTTCCTTCCTTCTTAAATAAGTGTTCCTCTTTCCTGTATATAGTAAGAATGCAATAATACTATAATTTTTTTAATAATTGGACATGCACTTGCCTGCATTTGCTGTATAATTAGACATTTAATAATTTTTTGGCAGTAATTATATTAATATTATCTAGAATTGAAAAGTCTTCTTTACTACATCTTAAAGATTCGTAACACAAGTACAATGGTGTGTTTTATATGAACAATTATTAGGTCACATGTTCCTTTATTAACAGCTATCGAAAAAAAAGCCAAGCATGGTATGAGAACAATTAATTAATGGGATCTGATCTTCTTTCTGAGGCAACATAATATAATACCTAACAAATCATTAAATTTAGTGTGTCTTTTTTTCCTTTTTCTATAAGATGCGTTTCTTGATTTTCTTATTCATCTTAACTTGTTTTGTTATTTTATGTGAAAACAACACCCTGTCGTGAACAATATAATTAATTGTGATGAAGTTAACTTAGGCAAGTTCGGTCATAGGAATTGAAAGCAATAGGGACATAAAACATCAAAGATTTGCTATGATAAATAGCCTTAACTTTTGATTAAAGTAACAACCATGTTGGTTAAGGTAGCATCAATAATAAATAAGACACAGTGGGGTCAAGTCAGTTAATCACTTTATCTTGATGAGGTATTACAATTAAAATAATACGATCTTGTTGTTTTCTTTTTCTATTAGGTCCATAATCATTCAATTAATTAATCAAAACTCCAAAATCTAAAGGTTTTTGGGACCCTATGCTCTTCTCCTTTTACTTTTGTGTAACAAAAGCATACACACTTTATCAATTAATCCTGTTTAATTTATGATTTAGCTATATCCACTTCAAATCTACGTCAATTTTGCAACAAATAAAGTGGTCCAAGCTAGCTTCTTTTCAATTTTGTTGAGTCCATGCTAGATCACGAGATCCAATGTAGATCCCTGCAATGGCAGGGTGTTAATTAATTACTATAGTAAATGTTATAGTAAATGTTTTATGTCATTTTGATTTCTAAATGCACAGGTGGGTTTGCTTTTTTACATCAATTAAATTAAAGTTTTCCCACTTCAACATTTTAATATTGGACACCAAAATCTTACAAGATCAAATGGTCAGTAAAATATTTAATCAGTGTTACATGTATTAGAGAGACAAATACTGAGCAATGCCCTAAGAATACTAGATAAAAAATTCAAAAAAGAAAACGTATCACTAAAAGTTTCTTTATTAATTCACTTCTCTTGTTTCAATTTTTTTAACTAATATTTAAATGAATTCCAACTTCAAATCCATTAGTATTAATTGTTAGACTTTCGTTACATTTGAAATATATTTTGATGTTTAACGATTCCATTGTAGTTTTATTTAAAAAACATTTTTAACTTCAATTTTTTTTAAAAAAATTATGTTAGACTTTATATTTTATTAGAGTAATTTTAAAATCTTGAAAGAAAATCGTGCGTATAAAGGTAATTTATTATACGATCCGAAATCCTATAATCATGACCGAATTTTATATGACAATAAAATAAATTTGTAAAACTTGAGAGAAAATCACACGTGATCCGAATTCCTTTAAATGATCAGTTCTTATTTTGTAAATTAAAATATAATACAAAATAATTGAAATAATTAAAATCATCTCTAACCATATGATAATATTTCTCTCTATAGTTCAATCTTGATTAGATAACAAGGAAAAAAAAAAAAAAGATTAACAAAAGAGAGTCAAAGAAGTGAGTACAAAAGCTAACTCCACCGTATATTCAAACACATGAAAGATCCATTCACCTGACCTAGTTTATCATCTTTTCAACATATCACAATGATCCATCTTTTCTCATACGCGCTTCGCAACTTTCAAAACTCTCCACACCATCTTCAAAGTTGGTTGCCATGTAAATGCAACCTCAATTTCAAGAAACAGGGAAAAAGTAACGACACACCAAATGCCATCACAAATTCAAAGCCAAATTCACATTGTTTCTAGAAATTGGTGTTGCTCGAAACTTCAGGGAAAAAGTTGCAATTGCTCTTTTCTAATGATGAAAGAAAATAAATAAATAAAGTAAAAAAACAAACACATTCATACATATAATATTATATTAGTTTTGGACACACTTGACATTTGATGTCACATCTACATTTATGTTTCCAAGCCCACACATAACAAGCAACTGCAACCAAACTTTGTCCCTGCAATTAGGTCTTGGAGCTGTCATTAACAAAGGACAAGATTACTTCAGCTACCAAAATTAAAGCATATCACGCCCATATTCACAGATTTTTCAAATTTCAAGATCCCACAAATTCAAATTTTCTATTGCAATTTAATAATTCTACTTCAGATTTCCACGAGAACGATGCTGCCATGCCTTGGGGCAATCAATTCAGCACGTATGCAGCATCCACCAGATGGCAAAATAAAAAACATTGGTGCTCTCATAAGGGTCATTTATCTGTATAGTTTTATAATATAACATAGTTTATCTATTTGTGTGCTCTTTTCTGAAGTGCATGAACTTTTTACGCTTTCTTTTTCTATTAAACAACGTCAAGATTCTTTCATTGTTCATGATATCTAGGGCATAGTGTGTAGTGTATAGGGCATAGTACTACACTACTACCACATAGTATTTGTTTAGTTCCAAGGTGGTAAGAGGTTAATGTAATAAGTAGCTTTGAAAAGATCTATGATAAATTATTTTGATGATGGAAGAAAGCAATAAAAGAGGACATGGGAATCCATCTGTCTACAGTTATGTTCTCTCTTCTTCTTCTTTTTGTTGTTGGGCATTCCTTTTATTTTCTTCTTTTTTATCCTTTACACACCTTTTCATTCATTGTGCGTGCTTGTGGGGGAATTTAAGAATTGCAAATGTTAGATGTGTTCGGACAAGGTGGGTGAGTGTTCCTTTTTATTCAACCCACACACTCGTCAACATATATTAATATATATATATATATATATATATATATATATATATATATGTTGCAGGCAGAACATGATATGTAGGTTCCATGTTAGTTGAAACTTGAAAGTGTGATGATGTCAATCCATTCATAGGATGGGAGAGGTGCTCCTTGTTTGTTTCCATGAAAATGACAACTAATAGGTTATCCTTCCGATGAAATATCCTTGCTTCAAATCCTAACCCTAACCTTATGTGTATCCTACTATTAACTATATGGAACATTTATATTTAGGGTTTGATGATTAAAATGGCTTTTGGTGTCATATTTTTAGCTTCAGTTGTTTTATAGATTTTTCCTTTTCAATTTTTACTAACTAATCTTAAATTTCAACCACAAATTTTTTTGGTTCCTAATTAAAAAAAAAAACATTTAATAATAAAATCAATAGTAAAATGGGAAAAAACGACAAGACACAGATGAGTATGTAATAATGAAAACATTGGTAACACTAGTGATTTTAAAGTGGAAAACGACATTAGAGGTGGAGGTTGAATGAAGTTGGTAGATGAAAAAAACTGAAGTTATTAAAAATTAGAAAGAAAATCAGATTATTCTTTTTTTAATTTTAACAAAAATATGATATTATTTTCAAAAAATATAAAGTTGCACAAGTGCCATTTTTTTAAATTTGCATTTAAAAAATTAAAAGCACACAACAAATCTCTTGAAAATGAATAAAGTTTCGTTTTGATGAAAACCCCTTTATACTATCTTTTAAAATGTAACGCAATATTTGTAATGATGAAAAATAAAATGTTGTCAAACACAAACAGGAACCATGAAGTTGCTTTGATGGTGATAAGTAAGTTCATCAGAATTTGTCGCCTAAAACTTTGCCATTATGATATATTTTTCTCTTTGACCAATTGAGCAAATGAAGGTGACTTGCTTTTGACAATTATATTAGACAATCACATCTTAGCTGAAAAAAGAGATTATGCAAAGACATGTGCAATCACGTAGTTTTGCATATTTTAGAAATTTCCCTTCCACGTTTAGACGTATACTTTGAAGATTTTGCTTTGAAATCTTAATTCACAATTCAAACATTGATTATTTAACAAGGAAGCTACTATATTCGGATAAATGCATTGTTTGAAAATGCCAGCTTCAATCAATCCAAAATTTCTAAATTCCGAAGGATACAAGTTTTACAACGACTCTAAAATATTATTTTGAAAGTTTCTAGTCATGGCAAATAAATATATATTCACAGGACAAGAAATTATGGTTGTATTTTGTTGTCTTTTTTATTCCAGACATAGAAGTAGAATTTCAACATCAACCATGTTGAAATGAAAACCCTAGATCAAACTTATCTAACACAAAGTTGGTTAAATTCAATGCTTTTCTACCTTTAAGCACGTATACGTTCAAATATGAATTTGTTGGTTTTTTTTGCATTGTACCAATATTTGTGTCACTTTCGTAGTGGTCCCTATAATTAACCTATCTCCAACGTACGTTTTAGGTTAAGTTACTTTAAATATGAAAACTCAAGAGTGATGAAGTTATCTTCCTCCTTAATTGGTTGTTTTTAGAGGTAACTGGCCTAACCTAATAACATATATGAGTCAGAAATAAGTGGGGGCAGAGAATAAACATGTGTAAGACTATGTGCTTTTGATTAAAAAAATTTGTAACTTTATAAAGTGAAGTTATTCTATGCTTTCTTTTTATAACATCTAAGTGATTCTGATCCATAGTATAGTGGTTATGTTATGCCTACCACATTTCTAGGTAAAGCCAAACATGAGCATCTATATATTATTGCAAAATTGTAACCCATCACCAAACCCTTGTGCTAACCTCACAAAAGGAAAAGTGAAGAGTTTCTAATGCTATTTAGAATTCTAAACTAAAGTAGTAAGTAACTAACTTGGTTCTTTAGAGTGGTAAGAATTGGTTAAATTGGTCCCTAACATTAAGAAAATAGCAAATGGTTATTGAAATTGTAAATCATCAATAATTTAATTATTATGGTGTGTAGTGTTGTTATGGAGGTTTTCCAGTATTTATATTTGCTCAAAACTTGGGAATTTTGAGGTGTATGAAAAAGAAAATATCATGGAATAGTATAAAAGTGTTAAATATTAATTAATTAATTAATTGATAAAATCATAATTGAATCGAGAAAGCAAATATTGAAGCCCACTAATTCATGGTTATGATAATATAGACAATAATTATAAAGATTTAGTTTTGTTGTTTGAAAAAGTTGTATATATATATATTATTATTAGCTCCATTGATGTATAACTCTCGTATACATTACTTTAAAAACATAAAATATCGTCTATTTAGTACATGGAGCAAACAATACTAAAGAAATTTCAAAATTTATCACAAAGTATATTAGTGACAACACCATTAATTTATTACTAAAATTAGCATAGTTAATTGTTAGTAACAAAGGTTAAAATCTTCATGATCTCACTGTAAAATAATAAAAACAATTCATTTAAAAGAAGATAATATTTTTCAATAATAACAAATTCTTTTAATCGTCTCAAATTAACAATAAAATATCTCCCTTCACGATAAAGGAGATAGCAATATAGTATTAATACAAAAAGAATGAAAACAAAGTTACAATTCATTACTAATAATAATCAAGGGAGTTTAAAATTGCCAAAATAATATTTTATTACAAATTAGTTATTGGTTACCAACTTTAGAGTATTATATAAATTTCATGAAAAGTATTAAAAAGTATTATGATAGATAATTTTCTTTTATTTAAAAGAAAATAAAGAATTGTGTTTAATTTGTGACAAATTTAATCTCTTTAGTAATGAGAAAGTCTATGATGGATTACTCATTTCTCATAGTAAGAAAGCGTAACAAATTCATATAAAAGGAATGAAAAAAAATTACTTGTTAAAATTAAACAACAAAAAAGATAATTGGTTTTTGCTAAAACTTCTAACTTAAACAAGAATCTACTTTGAGTGAAAATTTATAATATAACGACAATACATTAAATAAAAAAAAAAAAACTCCCTCGTTAATGATCACAAAAAAATATATCAAATCTCTCTATTTATTTCACTTGAGTAAAATATATTAGAAAATATGTTACGTAAATAATATACAATAACCAACATAAAATTATCTTAGGTTACTTGATCCAAAATACTAACTCTAATTCTCCCATAAAAAAATTAAACATTAACATAAAATTATACTCTACAAAATTTTTTTTTTTTATGAATTTTCTTGATATAAAATATTTTCCAAAACAAAAATGTATTATTTTATTTAGTTTTAATTAGTAACTTTCTCAACAAACTAAATTCTTTTGAGTTCTTAATTTGTTTTATCTTAAAAAATATATCATTTTCTTGAAAATTAAAAAAAATAAATTATATATATATATATATATTATAGTTTTAAAAAAAATAATTTATGATTGCAATATAATTATATATATTTAATTTGTGTTTCTGATTTTGATTTTTTATATTTCACCGAAATTCAAATATACAAGCATAAAATATTTGCCAATGATATCAAGAAAAGAAAAGGCAGACAGAATCTACATCGAGAGAAAGCTTTGGTGCTTCAATAGTACTTATTAACTTATTTGATTGTCAACTTATTTGATTATTTTCTAAAATAGAATAAAATTAAGGAAAAAAAATCTTTATCATTTATTCCTATTTCAAAAAGATAACATAACTTATAATCACACTTTCTCTCCAATACAAAAACTCAGATAAAAATGATATATTAAAAAATATAATTATGACTCTTGTTATAACATTATTTCATTTAATTTTATTGTAATAAAAAGAATTTACAACTTTATATGCTGTTCAATACATAATAATATTAATTAATATTGAAACGGATTTAGACAACTTTAATTAGCATCTGAAAGTAGGTGAGAAGAGAAGTTACTTGAAATAAGAATGGTTTAATATAGAAAATTTTTGCACAGAATTTCAGAGAAATAAATGAAAAAAAAAATAGAAGTTGTCTATTGAAGATGAAACATTGACTATTGACTGACCTTAGATGAAGGAAAACAGAGAAAAGTCAGAAACTGTTTCGTTGAGAGTGTTCAGCAGTCAGTATTGATTGTTGACCGTACCTGCGTCCCCACCCACATGTCCTGCACCTTCCCCACACCCTATCATTCACCTTTGACCCATGTGGCATCTCATCATTATCCATCAACTTGCTTATTAAACACTTTAATTTATAAATTACTTCATTGAATTATATATGTTTGATTAAAATTTTCGACGAAGTGAGTTATTTTAAATATAGAATAATAAGAATAAACATGTTAAATCATATTTAATAAGAATTAAAATACATTATTCTAAATCAGAAAACATCATTTTTTTCCAAATGAGTTTGGCAAGAGATAAAGAAATATTGTATATGCAGAGAAAAAAATATTAGAAACATATTTAAATTTGAGAATGGATTTAATCGAAAAAAATGGATTTAAGATAAAAATAAGTAAAAGATATTTTTGTTTGACGTAATAGATATAATTAATAAATTATTTTTTAATAGATAAAATTATAAGATTATAAATTTATTATTTGTTAAACATAAATTAAAATAAGATATAATTAATTTTTTTAATTTAATCTATGAATTATTATTTTTTAATATATGAAACAATTATTTTAAAATAAAAATTAAATATTATTATTATTATCATTTTATTAATTTATTTAAATTATTATTATAATTTTAATATTATTTTTATTATTATAATTATTATTTATGATTTTATTATTATTTTTAGTTTATAACATTTATATTATTAGTATTTTATTTTTATTAAACTAGTTCTATAAATAAAAATTGCTCTTTTTTTCTAAATCTTTGCTCTCAAAGTTTCTTCTCAGTTATGGTTTTAATTAATTTTTTTTATTCATTAAAATGTGTGTAATAGTTGCATTTCAGCGTTTTTCGTTTTTTTCCTATATCCACTTTCTGAACCAATCACATCCTTAATTATTCATACTAATATTTTACCTTAGAATTATCTACAATAACATAAAAGATATTATTGAACATACTATTATCAATTATATTTAATAACATAATTAATATATTATATATAATAAATTTTTATTACATTATATAATAAAATTTTAATTATAAAACACATATAAAGAATTATGGAAGAATTAAGTTTTTCTCAAACCTTATTTTGTCATAATAAAAAATAATACAGTAAGATAATATTTATTTATTATTTTAAATAACATATTAAGAAAATCAATTTTCACTATATCTTTTTTCTTCATTTCTTTTCAATAATTTTTTTATTATTTTTTTCTTTTTATCTTCTACATGCTTCTTCTTTCTTTCTACGTTACCAAACATAAAACTTGGACTAAATTTCTCACTAGTAGATAATGTTGTTGAAACAGTCTTGCTCAAAGTTATTAAAAAAATGGTCTGAAATTAATTTTGGTTGAATTTAACTCGTAGATAATGTACTACTTATATATATATATAAAAGTAGTATGTAGTTTTATTTGAAATTTTAATTGGTGTTTCAGGATAAGATTCGATTTTGAAGTTTGATTTCATCTCTATCTTCTCCAATTCTTTGCCAGCTTAAAATTTTGTTTGTGTCAGTATTTTTTTTGTCCAGTTTCTAGACAACTATTTGTCCAAAAAAATAATTACATAAAGTTATTCACAACTATAATTTCTAATTTATATTTTCAAAATTCAAAATTATATACAAGTAAACCTGTCAAGCAAACATTATGCAAAAGACTGATGTCTCAACTAGAAAAACCTGGAAATTGTTATGTAATTTTTATTTAAGATTATGCATGTATAATTGGAATAACACTATCAACATTATGCGAATCTTCTAGACATGTGTATACTAAATATTCATGCATAAGTTTGTCTTAATAATATTCATGTGTAGGTATTAATACTAATAATATCATGAAGAAAATTTTATTTATTCAAAATATATACTTACGAAAAGTGTATTAATACTCACCCATAATTAATCTTTTTACAACATCAATATATATAAATATAAAAATAATTATCCTTAGACATATAAATACAAATAAATATACATAAATATCTATATAAATCAATGACATTAATATATAATCATAAAAATTAATAAAAAAATGAGTAATTTTTAAATTAATGCGAAAATTATTATTATTATTATCTATATATAATGACTGTATACTAATAATTAATAATAATCATTATCTTAGTACTAAAAGTAGAAAATATTATGGCAGTGATATCAATTAATAAATTACTATTAAATTAAAGTGGATTTAATGTAAAATTATAAAATGTTAATTAAAATAATTTACATAATAGGGAATATTTTAATTTGAGATAATTATGTCATTTTGTGAGTATGTAACTCAATTAGATAATGTATTTATTAATTTCTATAAATACAATGAAAATATTTTTTTTCCATATATTATAAATAGTGTCTGATGCTAAATAATTAGTACTTTCTTGTTAAAAGTTATTATTCAAAGAATATAATTTCATTTAATTTTTATTTGATATTACAAAATTAATTATATTTATTATATTTTGTATAATTGAATTAATAACATAGTACATTTAATATACAATGAAAAGACTAAATGTTACATTAATTATAAATTAAATAGAGGTAGTAAAAGAGAATAATGTTTTATATCATACATATTAATATATTATTAACAGTAATTTTAAAAAAATATAAACGATATTTAATAATTTTATTATTTCGTATTTAGATATACAATTATCGTTTTAATATCAAAAGAATATCTAAGTAAATTATTATTTTTTTAAAAGTGTAATATTAAAAATAACTTATTAATGGAAGAGAAAAATATTAAAAATGAAAATATAACTTTAAAAAAACTCATATTTTGATGATCTTATATTTTGATGATCTTAATTATAATATATACTAATATGCTATTTTTAGTGTTAAACTATTTATCTGGATATGAAAATTATATTTTTTATAAGATAATATTTCTCAATATTTTTTGAGAGAAGAGAATACTAGAGATTTGGATGACGAAATTGTGTTTTAAAAATTAGTATTATTGCAGACAGTGACATAAGGAAAGTGCAAGGAAGGATGGGAACTGTATAAATTGTGGTTTTCTATGTAAGAAATATATGAAAACCATTACTTATTATATAATAACGCTCCCATTATTTTATTATTATTCATTGCATGAATCATGTCAGTATTTATGGTGATGCTTGGTAAAAGAAAAAAAAAAGTTAGAAGCAAATGTCTAAAACGAGTGAATGTAGAAAAAACGTTAAAGTGAATCCGACAGACCAAGATCTGACAAGCCATGTTTAACATTTTTTTAATTTTCCTAATCTTCCTTAAACAATTATGCACAGATTTTGATTTCTTTTGCTTTTCTTTTATGTGTCTACAAAATGTTTGACTTTCTATCTCTTGAAAACCCCCACAAAAACCAAGCCTAAATAAACCTGAATCATTCATTCATTCATTCACTCTCCCTAATACTTAGCCACATCTATTGCATGCTCTCCTTCACATCCTTCTTATTCTCTCCTCCTTCATTCTCCATCACACTACACACAAACAACAACCTTAAACAACCACCATGGCAGTTGATGCTACTTACATGAATCTCTTGCCTTCTCAGTTACTCACCAACAGGTACCCACAAAACCAAATTTTATTTCTCATATGTATTCTCTCCAAAGTTTTTAACTTTTCATCAATTTTTATATGGGGTGGTTCATTCTGGATGTTATTGTCTTTTCAGGGAAATCATCAAATCCAATCAACAACAACACCATCAATTGAACTGTGATTACATCTACAACACCCAGATGGATTCAGCTTTGCCTCTTCCACCAGCAGCAATGCCTGAATCTCTCTTGTCCTTGTACCAATCCTCCTTCTGTGATCCAAACAAGGCAGATAGTGGTCTCACCTACAATCTCCCTCTTCAGAGAAAACGTTCCAGAGATTTCACCACTGAATTAACCTCTCTCCCACCTCACCAGAAGAACAAAATCTCTCCACAACCTTCCTTTCTCAGCCAGGAGATTCTCTACCAGTTTCAGCATCAACAATCTGAAATTGACAGAGTCCTTGCACACCATGTAATTAACTCTCCACCCCTCATTGTTTTTTCAGTTTTTTTTTTTTTTAATTCAAATGGAAACCATTCATCTATGAATCCGGATTTCCTGCAGCAACTTTTCCACACATTTACACAAATCGGAAATTTGATGACTAGTGTTTTACAACTAGTCAATCAAATTTAATAGTCATCAGATTTTCATCTTCATTCAACAGTTACAATTTCATATTACAAGTCTGAATGTCTGGAAAAAAGAAATGGCAGCATTCAATTCAATCCCGTTTCATTCATGAAAGTTAGTAACTGAACATAAGAGTCAAACTTTTCAAATTTTCAAACTTTGTTCATAAATATTAATCTTGCTCCTTTAAAAACTGTTAAACAGCACTGAAATATGTTACATGTAATAAAAAAAATTATTCTTTAATTTTTTAAGATGTTGGCAAGCATTTTTTGAAAAATGCTAAATTTTGATTGAATTTTTGTAATGATCATTATTAATGTGTGTTGTGGGATTGAGCAGACCGAAAAGGTGAGGATGGAATTGGAGGAGCAAAAAATGAGGCAATCGAGGATTTTAGCGAGCGCAATTCAAGAAGCAATGGCCAAGAAGCTGAAAGAAAAGGACGAAGAGATTCAGAGGATGGGAAAGTTGAATTGGGCTCTTCAAGAGAGGGTCAAAAATTTGTGCATGGAGAATCAAATTTGGAGGGACCTTGCACAAACCAACGAAACCACCGCCAACTACCTACGGACCAATTTGGAGCAAGTTTTGGCACATGCCGGAGAGGACCGCGCCGCCGTTGCCGACGACGCGCAGTCAAGCTGTGGGAGCAACGACGCCGGAGAGGGCTGCGAGGACACGGCGGCGTCGGGTGGCGCAAGGCTGTGTAGGAGCTGCGGGGTGAGGGAGTCGGTTGTGCTGTTGTTACCATGCAGGCATCTCTGCCTCTGCACGATGTGTGGGTCCACTGTACGGAATTGCCCTATTTGTGACTCTGGCATGGATGCTAGTGTGCATGTCAATCTCTCTTAGCAAACTTTTTACATAGGTTTTATTTCATTGTAGAGTTAAACACAAACTAGAAAAAAAAAATAGTTTATCTTGTAATAAAGACAAAAAAAAAAATAGAATGTAGAATTCTTTTGTTCATATAGTTAATTACATCTTCTTTTTCCCTTATCTCATTCATTATGCACATAATATAAGGTTGTGGAAGTGTTATTGTATTATTTTACTATCCGATGTGGGAGTATAAATGTATGAATGTAAAAAAGGGAAAGGTGGTGAATGGAACAATAGAAGGGTTTGTGGGTTGGAAAGTAGTGATGGGTGTGAATGGAAAGGGTGTGTGCTGTGAAATGGGCAGAAGTGGGCATGAAATGTGGAAAGGGCCAAGAGGAGTGGTTTGATTTTGTTTGGTTTCATTATTTTGGCTTGAAGAGGCAGCAAAAGTCTTAAAAGTTGAGACAGACCTAAAATCCTCATAAAGTGAATGAATGCAAGGAGAGAGAGAAAAGCATGATGGCATGGGCAAAGGATAAAGTTTTGGCATGTCAAATCGGCATCATTGTTTCTTGTACCATTGCTCTGCTCCATTATGGGAATAGGATGCTTCCTCTCTTCCTTCCTCTCTTCTCTTTTTCTTACTCTTTCACCTTCATCCACCCTTTTTTCTTTCTTTCTATAATTCTTGTCCCCACTCTCCTCCATTTTTCCTCTCTTGTTTCCACCACCTTCCCAATAATAATCACACCCTTTTCTTCTCCCCTCCCCAAGTGAAAACCAACTTGCATTCTCATTTACTTACAATGAGTAAAATTCTCATCTAACAGGGATACAATCTATATATTATATACACAATCATTTGAATCATATTGTCAATGTAAAAATTATTATTTACAAATATTTTTCAAGTTTATTATGAAAAAGTAGATTTTGCCTTGGGTGTGAAATTAGTGTTCCACACTAAGTTTTCATGACTAATTTCTCTAATAATGATTTTTTATTGGCTAATGGAAACTGAAAATGTTATGATGAGACGTAATGTTTAAATACAGCATCAGAGAGCACATGAAAGGAGAGAGCAAAATTTTGGTTACTTTGAATAAATGACTTAGATATCACGTTTGCGAGATTTTAAAAGGGATGCCAAGCATAGTCAATGCTAGAACTATCCATAGTGATGCCCGATTTAGAAGAAAGTGAGTGCTTAATTTATGAAAAAGGAAGTGATGAATCTTTTGTTGTCTTTGGATTAAAAAAGAATAATCAAATATAAGTGAATAAAATGGCAAAAAATTTTACTTAATATCTGCACCTTACTTTGTGTTTGGACATTGATGGTGGAATCTACCATTCATGGCAAGAGATATGGGTTGATGGACGTGTCGAATGTGCAGAAATTTAGCAGATGTTATCAACCTGTATATACATTGAAAAATATTCTTCCAAAGTTTTTAGATAAAAACATGTTCTATATTTACATCACCCGTTTCACATCTTATTATGCTAATATTCAATACTGATAAAATTTAAATTATTAATAAATTTATTTATATGTTATAATAATAATCTATCAACCTAAAACATTAAGTTAAAATAGTGATCTCATTGAATTCAGTAACTTCTTTTTAAAATAAATTCAGTAACCTATTAAAAAAAAATGATATTTACGTTCCCATAAGAAACAACAATATAATACATACTCATATTTTATTTTTCTCCTTTTTCACGCGATATTATTTATACACTTATTCCCATAAGAAACAGTATCTCTCATTAGCTTAAAATTTCACAAACTAATCCAATAAGACGAGTGAAGGGATTTTTTTTTTATATCCAATTTGTTTTAATTATATTAAAATATGCATTGATATTTTAAAATTCAAATCACGGGTTATTAAGTCAAATAGATACTAGTTACTTTAAACATTGTTAGACTTAAATGTTCAAGATAATTAATGAGCATGTTTTATTTCCTAACATACGTATTGTAGTATTGTCCATGTGAGCATGTATTGACAAAAGCATAATCAAAATTTGAATGAAAATTGTGAAAGAAGTAAGTGTGAATGGAATTATTATTTTTTTTTTTGTTTTGTTAAGAAATTGAAGATGAGTTGAGTTGAGATGGAGATACCCTTCCCACTAGGTTGTGTTTTAATCTTTCAAAACTTATATGATTGCCATTATTATTAAAGTCCTTGCTTAATATGGGTTCAGTGACCCACATAGATGTATATTTTGATAAACCAAAGATGAAGGCAGAGGCATCATTTTCAGTCTCTCCTAACTTTATCTTTCATCTTTTCCCAATACTCAAAATCTTGTCTTGTGACTTGTCTGTCACAAAAAAGAAAGGGAAAGTATAATTTTAGTTGTACTTCTCTTCTCAATTTGGGATGGAATCATTGAAATCTCACATATCCTCCTCATTCTATCCTTTTTCTCCTTTCCTATTCAATTACCTTTTTATTCTTTCTTTTTTTCCCTTTTTCTTTTTTATTTTCTTAAGTCCACCACCACCACCATCTTTATGCTTTTTGGAATAAAATCCATCCGAGTGCAAAAGAGTATAACTCAAGCTTTTCCTAACCATGCTTTTTTCCAATCACTCATTCATCTAATTCAATATTTCCTAAAGTTCAAATAATATCCCTAATTTCATATGTTTCATTCAGTAAAAAATAAACTATGAGCTATGGTTTTAGGTAAAAGAAATTATAAAAAGGCAAGCTTTTTATTTAAATCAAGATAGGGTTTTCCATTTTGGCTACTTCTTATTCTTTCTTTTTTTCCCTTTTTCTTTTTTATTTTCTTAAGTCCACCACCACCACCATCTTTATGCTTTTTGGAATAAAATCCATCCGAGTGCAAAAGAGTATAACTCAAGCTTTTCCTAACCATGCTTTTTTCCAATCACTCATTCATCTAATTCAATATTTCCTAAAGTTCAAATAATATCCCTAATTTCATATGTTTCATTCAGTAAAAAATAAACTATGAGCTATGGTTTTAGGTAAAAGAAATTATAAAAAGGCAAGCTTTTTATTTAAATCAAGATAGGGTTTTCCATTTTGGCTACTTCTTATTTTTGTTCTATTAGTTTTTACCATATTAAGGTGATTTAGGGAGGTACTATAACACAGAAAGTACCTTGCAATTTAAATTATATAAAGTAGTTTCCCCTTTTCCCACTTATTTTCTTTTCTTTCCGTTTTCCTAATCCAAATCAACCATAATCGATATCATTACTACAAATTATGACAATAGTTCTAGCTGAATCCTCATATAATGTAAATATGTATTTATATAATTCTTTTTTGTATAAAATTTGGATAACAAAGAGGGAAAGAAAAGAAGATGATGGGTAACAAAAATGTATCAGTAACGTATTTTTATTTTAACTCATTTCTAATGTATTTTATCTGTATAGTGTCGTGTTTTAAGCGGGGCATTAAAATTTATAATGTTGATTGAAATTAATTTTGACGATGCTTTTGTTATAAGATTAAATTAATAGTAAAACTAAATGTAAAATTTGTGATTCAATGCACAAGCTTCTTAAAATTACTACAGATTAGGATCAATTCTGGAAAAAATATTTTTTTCATGGTAAAATCAAATATGTTAAATATACTTCAAAATCAAGCTAATTAGTGATATGTTTTGAAAATTTTAACATAAAATCGAAGACATATGCGTTTAAATACATTCTGGAAACTTATCTTCTCCCATAAATTCATGTTAAATGAAAAGAAAGAATCATAATTTACTTTGTAACTTTTCCATGACAAAGATCAAATGGTCGAAAACATGGTATAAATATACACACTCATCAATTTTTTTTCTTTACCAGATTCAATCCCAAAATAGTTTTAGAATTACATAATTTCAATCAACAAAAAAGGCGTCTTAGAAAAAGTAGTGAAAAAAATACATTACTAAGTTTTATGAAACACAATCCTTGATGCAATAAATAAAAATCTTAATCAAATCATAAAAATATTTTCAATAAATAATGAAAGAAATTATACCAGGACCCTTTATTTAGACAATAATATTACACTCATCTCTTTTATTCTTTCTTCTGTCTAAAAAAATTACTCTGAAATCATAAAGTTTATTAGTAAATTTGTTTTAATCAACTTAAAGTGAGGTGTTCATGTTTTTCTGAAATATTTCTTTCTATTAACACAAACAAATTTCTACCAAAACACGAGTAGATCTATCATAACATTATAAATTTTAGAAAAAAATTATAGGATAAAATAATAGAAAAAGAGTAAGTATAATATTATCTAGTTTTCTATATTAAGTTGACAAGAATTAGAATACATTTAGGTTGAAGTTTTGGACACCCTTCTTCCAGAATGATAGTAAAAGCTTGGCGGATGGTTAGAATAAAAATTGTTAGAAAAATTGGTGAAATAGTACAAGAGGAAACAGTAATATATAGTACTAGGAGTGTCCAACACATATCTGTGTGCATGTGTTGTTGGGCATTAACGTCAGCATGTGTTTGCCAAGTAGAGTCTGACACATCAGAATCACTCTGACACCCTCTCAGAACTCCCACTAACCCTCACTCAACACAAAACCCTTCCCTTCACAATCAGGGAAATCTATCACATTACCCTACACACTACTTCATAACAATACACATCCACATAATGCATCACCATCATGCACACTTTCTCTAATGCCCTAGCCATGTTTCTTCCCACCATCATACAGCCACAAGAAGACAACAACTGCATCAATGCCCCATTTCATCCACAAATGCAAGTGCAGTGAATTTTGCATGCCCAATGGACACTCGCCACCATGCCATCCAAAGTTAAAATCACTTTACAGCACACAGTATACCGCTACTGTTGCTTTCAAGCTCTCCACATTTTTCACTGTGTGCTTTTCATGGGAAATTAGCTCAGCCTAATGTGCTCCTACAGACATAATTAAAATAACGAAATGAATTTAGTTTTATTTTTTCTTTGACATAAAATATTACATTTTTGTAGTGTCTTTAATTTTGAATATGATACTCACACTTGAATCAACTTAAGGATATTTAGAGACACTGCCATTAAAAATTGAATTTAGTTGAAATTTGTATTATATTTCAATCATCCAAGTTATACCTTTAAGTTTAAATTATTATTTGATTAAATAAATTATTTTTTTAACAGTGAAAATATTCATGAATGTAATTGAAACATTAATAAAGCTAAAATGTATAATAATAATTCTAATAGTTTGAATTTTGTTTTAAAAAGTTTTTCATTCACAGTCTTCTTTAATCTCTATATGAATAAATATATTTTTTTAAATTAATCTAGAAAAATATATTCACTAGAAAAGTCATCTAATATTAAAATATGATATTTGTACTTGATAATTATGTTAATGATAACACTTTCCGTAGGTCAACACATTTTTACAATTCCCTTTATCAATGATAATTATTGTTGATTAAAAATCTTATATAAAAAATATTTTGTCTTTGTTGTAGACTTAATTAAGCATGCACTAGATTTATAATAACTAGAAGAGAAGGAGGAGAGGCTTCTCAGAATAATGTTCTATGTGTGTATTAGTTGAAGCAGGTTGGAATCTAAAGATAATGTATATAATTTTTTTTACGAAGGATTGAAACATTTCAAATATTTTTATTAATTCATTCTTTATTACTGATAAAAAAAGGTAGAAAAATAATATTGACTATCTACTTTTCTTCCTTTTCTCATGATCATAGCTTTCTTTGGTAAGAAAATTATAAGCAATGTATCTATATCTGAAAAACATTTAAATATTTTATAAAACTTATCATTTCAGAAGAAGTAGAAGGTGTAAAACACTTTGTTTCCTTAAAATTATTATAGGAAATGGTCTTTTTAAATGCTAGTTATTTCTGAGTATCCTTATTAAAAACTATCGTTTTAAATTAGACTTTCAAACCTTAAAGTGAACTATAACATAGCTTAAGTGAACTAAATTAAATTGAAACACTCCAAATTACTTGAACTATACGAATTATTTAGAGTATTATGAGTGGATGTATCTTCTTTTGAAGTATATTTTTTAAGATAATCCAATATAGGTGAAGTAGTCTTATCTAAGAGCAAATCAATCTTTAAAAACCAAATTAATAAAATTATTATATCATTTCAATGCAACTTTTATTTAAACAATTCAACTTTTTTATACAATTCAATTCAGTATCAATTTGCTTTAGTTTAAATATTTCTGAACACTTCTGAAATAAAAAACATTAATGTTCTGGAGTTTCGTGTGTGATTGAAAATTAGATTTGATATATATTTTATTTTATAATATTAGTTTACATTTACATGTGTACTGTGGCTTATGATCGTATTTGGTATGTGATCAAATAATAATAAGACTTTAGCTTTAAGCAAAAACACTAAAATAACAAGGAGAAAAATTGTAGTTTATATAATATGTAAAATTTGTAAATATTGTTTTGAAAATTATGGTCTTGGAAGATATACATACATATAAGTTAATAATTTTTATGATTAATGACACAAGCTAGAGTTTATAATTCAAATTTGAAATAGAAAATATAAAAAGTTAAAAGGGCGCAAGTACTATATATTACAAAGAGCAAAATTATATCAAAATATGTTAAAATTGTTATGGCTTTCGGTTAATGATTCAAGTATAAATCAAAGTCACACCTTAAGTAGAAATGAAGAAGTTGAGCAACATACATGAAAGAATATTTACACAGATTTTGGGTTGAAGGTGACATTCATTCTTTATGTGAGTCTCAATCCTCTCTCATTGTGTTTGAAACCTCTCTGGTGTTTTCTCTATTGATTTACCCATCAAGTGACTCATAGAAGAAGATAAGACCCAATGACACCACAAGAAAATGAAAAGCCTTTGATAAGTCTAAGAATTGGTTCAGCCAAGAACCCAGGAGATTCATTCTGACCAATTTACAAAATATATCACATGTCCTTCTCAATTTTCAAAAATGTTTAAATACAGATATAGGTTATGAGTTTGGCTCATTTAGAAGTAAATAAATAAAAATAAAATAACATAAAATAAAAATCGTTATTAGTCATTTTCTTAGTTCTCTAAGCCCATTAGATATACAATCAGCCCAGTCTCCTCCATATGGTTGTCTTTCAATAGTTGGGCCTTCAGCAGATAGGTCACCTTGTACTGCAAAGCTTCTTTGAGTCTTTCTAAGTCTTCCTGATCATGGACCTACCTAAGTCTTGAATTGGATCCTAAGCTTTATTTTTCGCTTCGTGAGCTTGGGCTCTCATCATGGGTAGTGTGAAGTTGAGCTTAGATGTCCACATCAGAACCCATAGTTTGCGGTGATGATCAACTTATTTAAAATTATTTTTCCTCTAGAGAAAGTACACCAATATGAAAACTTTCACTTAAAAGGAAATACTGAAATCAAGATATGAATCTTAGTCTCCCAATAACTAGTATCAATTGGTAGTAATCAAATGCAAAAAAGAAAAAAAATCCAATGTTAGAGAGCTACTTATGAGATGAAAAACATAAAGAAAATGTTAGAGAGCAGCGTCACATCCATAGAAGAAGATAAGGCCCAAAAACACCACAAGAAAATAAAAAGTCTTTAATAAGTCTAAGAGTTGGTTCAGCCAAGAGCCGAGGAGTTTCACACTCTCACCAATTTATAAAATGTATCATCTGTCCTTCTTAATTCTAAAAAATGTTATTAAATACAGATGTAGTTATGAGTTTGGCTCATTTAGAAGTAAGTAAATAAAAATAAAATAAAATAAAAATCCTTAGTAGTCATTCTCTTAGTTCTCTAAGTCAATTAGATATACAATCATTCTAGTCTCCGTATCCTTCTCTTAGTTCTCTAAGTCCATTAGATATATAATTAGCCTAGTCTCTTCCACATAGTTGTCCTTAATAGTTGGGCCTTCAGCAGATAGGTTACCTTGTACTACAAAGCTTCTTGAGTCTTTCTATGTCTTCTTCTGATCATGGACCCACCTAAGTCTTAAATTAGATCCTGATTTTTTTTCGATTTGTAGGCTTGGGCTCTCATCAGATGGAGTCACCTAAGTCTTGAATTAGATATAGGTTATGAGTTTGGCTAATTTAGAAGTAAGTAAATAAAAATAAAATAAAAATCCTTATTAGTCTCTCTCTTAGTTCTCTAAGTCTATTAGATATACAATCAGCCTAGTCTCTTCCACATGGTTGTCCTTCAATAGTTGAACCTTCAGCAGATAGATCACCTTGTATTACAAAACTTTTTGAGTCTTTTTAAGTCTTCCTCTTATCATGGACCCACCTAAGGCTTGAATTAGATTCTAAACTTTATTTTTCGCTTCGTGGGCTTGGGCTCTCATCATGAATATTGTAAAGTTGAACTTGAATATCTACATCAAAGCTCATAGTTTGTGGTAATAATCAACTCAAATTTAAAATTATTTGTTCTCAAGAGAAAAAGTGCACCAATACAAAGACTTTCACTTAAAAAGAAATATTGAAATCTAAGATATGAATCTTAAACACATTAATAATCAAATGCAAAAAAGAAAAAAAATTCCAATGTTAGAAAGCTACTTTGTAGGATATGAGATGAAAAACATAGAGAAAGAGATGGAACAATTATTATATAAAGAAATTAGTTAAATACAAAATACAGTTAGTTAATAATTGGTGAGATCGTGCATATATTATCCAACCAACAATAAAATTTTAAAATTGAATATATTTTCTAGTTGTGATGCATAGAAGAATAATATATGTATCAAAATTTAAAACAAAAATATAATATAGGCACAATATATCTTATTGTATATTGTTATAAATAATAAAATAAGTGTATATATAGAATTTTGAGATTAAATTCAGAAATATATGAAGTTAATATCTACTCTTATTGTTAGCATGTTATTAGATTGATACTTTGGTTATTATTATGATATTCTAAAATTATCTTTTCAATGTTCAGGTGCATTAGGTACTCATAATTGGAATGTGTTCTTTTTGTTGCTTGAAAGTAGAGATGCCACTCATCAATCAACAATGAATCTTATATATTTCCACAATTCGTGCTTTTGGCTAAAATCAATTTCCAAAATAAGTCTAATCAATTCAATTAAAGGGTTGAATTTCTCGTCTTTTACTTATAAATAAACCCAAATTTGTCATCTTTTATTCCGATTATAATCAATAGATTAAAAAAAAAATCATCTATAATCCTTTAAAGATTTTGTATGAAAAGTCCTACCAGATTATTATGTATTTAATAAAATCCATCCATTAATATTTTTTTTTATGGATGAATATCCAATCCAATCTATTACTTTTAAAAAATATTTTTTATTATTATTTCAAAATACTCTTTCTCATGTTCCATTAAAATCTTTTTAAATTTACAATTATTTTATAATTTTTCTGTTTAATTTACTTTCCAAAGATGAATATTTGTTTTATTATTGTTAAGATAGTTTTTCTGAAATAAATGGTTATTTTTAAAAAAATTAAAGTATATTAGAAACTACTAGTCTATTATTTTCTTATTATATCAGAAAAGTAAATATGAAAAGAATAAGTTGAATTGATTTTGATCCATAATATCAATTGCTTAGTTCTTTGGATTAGGAAAAATAGTATCATTCATCCCCATTTAGTTCCATAATGCATTTAATCCATATCTATTTTCTTTTTAAAAAAATAACAAATCAGAGTGGATTGGATGTTACGTGGAAAGATTATGAGAATATAGGTTAAGTTTTATAACCTTTCTAATAATTACTTCAAAAAGTCATCATATGATTTCTGGCTAATTCACAATAATGGTTTTTTTTTTCCATTCTAGCATGCATATAATTCTTGGATAAGAAGTTTAATTATTATATTAAAAAAACCATTATTTTTTAACTTTTAGAGAAATTTAAAAAGATTGGCTTTTCTTATAAAATTATTATTACCCAGTATGTTATTAGCATTTACCGTCATGTTCTTTTATCATACTTTGATAACCCACTATGCTTATTTAGAACACAACTAAAGAAACTTTTGATACCATGTAATACAAGTCATGCTTATATTTTAGTGAATTCAAAAAATCAACTCCTATAAATGAAAACTATATCCTTCAATATTGACATCATAACATGGTCACTGAAGATTCACATAAGGCATTGAGTTTTACGTTTTGGGGTAACTTGAAAATTTGCCGTAAGTGTCTTGAAAACATAAAGAAATGTACAAAAGCAGAGTGTAGTACATTCATGGTCAGACCCTGATTCAATTGAAGACCAACTCGTTATCCAAAAGAGAGTGGGTAAATGGGAATACTCATAAAACAACGCAAACCAAACACCAACATCATCAGAGGACCACTAAGCATTGGAAGTTGGAATGCGATCTAGAAACGAGCACCCACCCAACAAAATTAAAAGAGAAGCAAGTTCTGAATTTTTCTCCTTTTGTGTAGAAATATTCCTGCTGGGTGAAGGTAAATGAAAGATTAGGAGAAAGGGTACGTAAGATGGTTGTGTCAGGGTTATGAAAGTTAAGTTGGGGTAATCCGAAAATGATGAAAGAGGACAAAAAATGTTAGTATTATTGAGAGTGTGCGTTGGGGAATGGGTTGTTTTGGCTTTAAGGAGAAAGGGGCACGACACGATGATGATGACAATAATAATCTGGTTGCTGCTACATCTGTTACTACTGCTATCATGAGTTAATGTTTTGAAAGTGTGGTCAGTGGGGTTGGTTTCTGTGTCTCAAAACTCATAAAATAAAACTTTGAGAATCCAAATACCAACAGTGCTATTGTCTGTCCCCACTCACACTACCACCAACTTCGGTCCCACCACCCTCTGTCTCTGCTCCTCTTCTTTCCCTTTCAGTTTCGGTCATCTGCTGCTCCCATAATCATCGTCATAAAAGGATTATCCACCATCAAATATAGGTTTATTTTATTTGATTTTTATTTAGTTTTCTTCCAAATTTTTCTCGTAATAAAAAATAAGTTTATAAATTATTGTTGATTTTGATTCCTAAGATATACGTCAACTCTATTAGTTTCGTTAAGATTAATATAACTTAAGAAAATAACTGTGAAGTAAAAGTTGTATAATTAAAATAATAAATCCTTTAAATTGCAATGTTTCTTGTTTGGATTTTATTTAAAACAATAATATTTTTAATTTATTTTTCTTTAAAAATCTTACTTAAAATTGTTGAAGAAATTTTTGTTTAGAGTAGGTTTTTTTAAGTCAATTTTGAATTTTTACATATTTTTTGGCTAAATATATTTTACATGTTTATAGTTTCAAAGAATACTCTCTCTTATTTTAAGATCTTAGATATGTGCTCAAATTATAAATCAGAATTATGTGATACAAGTTAGGTTATCTTTGTATTTTTTAAGAGTTAGAACTAACTTTTAGTACTTATTCGTTCAATCAGATAAGAAAAGTTATACTTTAAGCTCAATAGTAGTTAGTATGTTAGATATTATTAGCTTGATTAATGTTTAGAGTCCCTAATTGTAGTATATAGCTAAAAATGTTTAGACTGAATAAGATGGTTTGATTAAATTGTGATTATTATTGATATGAGTTTACATTGATATGTAATTTGTTATGTGAATGTACTTGATTGAACTATTTGAATGACACGTGTACTTATATGAATAGTTGTAAAAATCTCAATAAGATGAAGTAAGTCCTGTAAGATTGTTAATATTTAAAAATAAGTATAAAAAAATTTGAAAAACCTTTTTAAGTCATCTAAACTACTTCAAAATCCACAAATTATGCAAAATTATGTAGACTCATTTAGACAAAATTCAAAAATTATAAAAATCTAGAAGTATTGGAAATCGGGAAAATCATAGTCAGTAGACAAATTTGGTCTCAGTGTAAATTCAGAAAATTAAAAACTTTAAATTATTATGAATTTGGTCCCAATAGTTTAATTGCTGATAAATCCTACTTTTTGTTAGACAGTTTTGTTGAATAAAAATCTTCAATCAAGTATTCGCTAGTGAGTCATGTGTTTGTTGGGTGAAAAATGTTTAGTTGTGAAATCATGTTATTTGTGTTTTAATATTTATGTTTAAAATGTTTTCTTATGTAAAAGTTATAGTGATTTATATAATGTATAATTGATTTCTTGATAAAATAAGAATGATATGAAATATATGTTATATAATATGATATATGCTATAAACATAATTATTATAAAAAAAGCGAATATTATATTAAGATGCTTGTATATTGAATTAGAAATTCACTTAGAAAAAAATCCTAATTTTATTTTTTATAAATAAAAATTATCAAATGATTAATTCGAAAAAAATTCATATAACTTAGTCTATGGTTTCAAATATATATAGTTTAATATGTCTTATAAATCTATTGTGTCATACGATAAGATTTAATTTTTATGTTCATATAATTATAAAAATAATATAACAAAAACAAATCTATAATTCAAATAAAAGTGACTTCAAAAAATATAATGTAACAAAGATATTAGATGAATATTATTATATGTAGCATGAGGTAGGAGGCAAATTATTATTATGTGTAGGTTTTTAAATAATGTAACAAAGATATTAGATGGATATTTACAAATATCTTGTGGTAGGTTATGGCACAATTATTTTTGTTTTTATAAATCACTAGTGTACTGACTTCTATTCTGAAACCGCCTGAAACTTCTAGATTTATTTAAACAGAAAGAAAAACGAAAATCTAAACTTACGAATTATAGTTCAGTTGTGGGTTCAGATAATAAGGAGTATGATACCTGCCACTAGTGACAGGTGACCAGAGCACATTTCAAAATCTGAATGTATAAACAGTAATTAGATATGTTAAATATACTTATTTCAGTAATCTGTGCGTATCAAGAACATAATCTGCTTCAGCCATGTGTTGTCGACCAAAACCCATTTTATTGAAAATAATATTTTGCCTCCAACCTCATCCCTAGCTCACCCTAGGCATGCCGTAATCGATGTAAACCTTGTAAACCTATAAACCTACCTGTGATGTACACTGCATCTAGACTATTATTTAATTACAAATTAAAGTCACCAAAAAGTTTCTAATTAATTCTTTAGAATTTGGTAAGCCGAATTAATCCACTAAATAAAAAATTATACAAAATTAATGTTAAATTAATACTTGTATTCACCCTAATCTTGACCTTAAACTGTTGCTAAGGTTTGCGAGACAAATTACTAGTTGAAACAAGGACAAGGTGTCGGTTGCATACGTGCAAAGGTGGAAAACATGACACCAATGATATGAACAAACAAAAATACATAAAAAAGTGGAAAACGGAGAGCAATAAAAGTGACATGACGTAAAAAATGAATGGAAAAAGAAGAAAAGGAGTGATTGAAAAGTTGACCACAGAGAGCAATGAACATTTTGCACAGTGAAGCAATGTTGTGATTGAAATTGGACTAGGTGGTTGAGTCTTATCATGTTTCCGCCACGTTTCCTACGTAGGACGCGCTTTCAACGTCAAAATTATCATATTGTTCCTAAATTGTTTAATCCATTAATTAACCTTTTGATTTCAAATCCTTTGACTTCTTACTCAACACAACCAATGTTATTTTCTCTTAAACATCCCCAAAATTTGGAATTCAATGGCTTAACAAAAATGGGAGACCCACCACATCAATTGCACTTGCTTATCTTATCTTTTTCAATTTTTGGTCACACTGTTTAACTAATATATATCAAACCATGTCACTTGTGTCACAATCATTAGTGGATCTAATTCTTCAGGACTTGTCTTCAATCAAGAAGGTGATAAAGTTAAGTTTGTTTAAAGAAACTCAATTCTTGTTCTACAAAACTGAGTTTGTTTTTTAATGCATGACCCTTTCTTGTACCTCCTTGAGTCAATAACAATTAACTGCAAACTGCATTAGGCTATGAATATGTATCAGGTTGGTTAGCTGCAACTAATGGCTTGCAATCTCTTTCAAATTACAAATCACATTAATTATAAGATGCCATTGCAATATCTTGATTTCACTGCTCACTCACACTAACTAACTACAACTGCATTAGGTCGTGATTGTACATCAAATTAACTGCAATATGTATGCACTGGCTACCAAAATCACAATTCAAAAGTTAATCTTCAATATTGCCAATACTCCTCATTAATTTTTTTTTGACACATATATTATGAAATGTAATTTTTTAACATATTATTCATCTCTCTAATTATTTATTTATTATAAAGTGTAAATTAAGGATCACTCTGAATAATTATTTTATATATCATTAATTTTGTAAAATATAATGACTCGAGACAATTTTGTAGTGTAAGGGAGGAAGTTGAATATGACCTTATTAAAAAGAGAATAAAAGTATTTCTCATACATTAAAGATATTTATGAACGTTAATTTCCAAAAATTTAATAAAAACTTTTCTTTTGTACTTGTATAAAAATCACATTTTAGTAATATTTTTAAACACAGAATCCGATACACATATCAAAACGAACTCGAAGAAGGGATTCATGGAGTCAAAGTAAAGATTGGAAACTATGAATGAAACGTACACAAAGTTTGGTCCAGAGGATTAGGCGTTATTATTAGTCAAAATTTTCAAAAAAATTAGCAGTTTCTATTTTTTCCAAGCATTTTTTTTTCTTTAACGTGTGTCTTATGTTTGCTTGTAAAAAATTTGTGCTGGTAATCATAAATGCTCAATTGACAATGTTTTAGAAATATATAAACACAATGATAATTAAATTGTTGAACTGGTCTCTTCAACGGGTCAACTATACAAATAGTGAATGGGTTTCACACATGACTATGTTAGGAAAGATTCAAAATCACTATATATAGTGCTACTAATGATAATACTGCAGATGAAAGAAATTACATGTATTGTTACTGAAATATAGTGTCATTTGTGGTAGAATTCCTCATATCACCAAAGAAACATGGTTCAATATCTATACAGTGTTTCATGTCATATATATGTGTGATAAGCTTGCAATAAGGTCAAATTAACATTACAAGTTTCCTCACTGTTGGAGATCGTAATCACCACTCATCCATGATCCAAAAATTGTTGTGGAGACTTTTTCCCATCTTGTGAATTTTGGTAAAAACAATGAGGGTGCGGTTGAAAGTTTTAAGAACATGTTGTGTTTCAAGCTTTAATTGTAAAATGGTGAATTTTGTGTTTCTTGAAACATAACTCACTTATCCTTAGGTTGCAGTCAGCAACATTTTTTAGACAACATTATGAAATGGAACTTTGAAGTACTAGGTAGCATCTCCCCTCAAAGGACACAATTGCTATTTGACTTATCTACGATTAATAAACGGTTTACATGAACTACTTCGAGGTAGCAAACATCCAAATTATCTACGATGTTCCTTTTAATCTTTATGTGTATCTTATCTAAATATCATTCTGTTACTTTTGTCAAAGTTATACAAATAGAAAATGATTAAAAATAATGAGAACTAAAATAGACAATTTTTATGCGAAAGGACTAAAGTTTGTTTTAACTATAAAATCCAACCAAGTGATTTAACATTCTTTTCAATAACAAGGAAAAGAGTGTGACCAAAATAAAAATCTATAATTTTTTTAATCGACTAACACTGTTCTTCCCAGTCAAAAAAGAAGCAAAATGTTCAGTCCCGTTTCCCCTTTTTGTTTTCATTCATTAAACGAACAGATTCTTCAGCAAGATATACCTTAAGGTCAAAGATATCGAAGCGGGGTAAGACACAGAAATTCCATGATGTAAAAGTTGGTACACCTCTGGATGAAAAGTGGAAAGTGTCACAAACTCATTCTGCAACCTCTGAAAACTTTAGTTGAGATTGAAAGTTGATGAACTTATTAGGTAGAGAAGTCTATGGATCTATCTATCAGAGTTTTCATTGAATGTAATCTTCGTAGTAGTTGTCACTTATGACAGACACAAATCTCTCTAGCCATGGAAGTTGATGAAGATCCTTCATGGGGTCTACATAGGAATCTGTACAGCGAGGAGGAGACTGGTAAGGATTGTGGTCACTGAGACTGAACCCTCCGGCTAGAAACCTCTGAATAAGAGCAAGCTGCGATCTTTCCTGGTCTGAGTATGCATCCACGATCATGGAGAGAGAGTTGAATGTCTCCCATGCCCATTGTTCTGATTCTTGAAGAGAGTGTGCCACTGAGTCTTCTGAGTTATTTTCATCCCAATATGCACACTGGCATGTCTGTTGCCCTTCTCGGTATTCCGCACCACACGAATAGCAGAACTCGTGACCACACCTGAAATGAAGACGAGAGTAGAAAACTATGAGAAAAGCTTAAGCTGTAACAGAGCTTGGATAAAGTTGTTATAGTGAGATTCCTACTAAGGCTTTTTCGTTCTCTTTTTTTTTATTCCTCTAGGAACAGAGCTGATAAATCAGTTTTACACTTGACGTTGTTATAGTAATGAAATTCAACCAGACTTCTAAAGTTTTCACCTATCTATCATATCATCATTACCCTAAACATACAACATATTTTAGATCTAGGAACAAAGTTGGCAACAGAAACATACACATCAATCGACTAGAACAAGAAATAAAGACCAATCTATACAGAAAAATAATCTAAAAGATGATGTGAAAAGACCATGGATTAGGTTAATCATTAAAATCAAACAAGGGGCAACTGACAGCCCACTGTTGAATGTGATGAGCTACATGATGGAGGAAAGATCTAGAAATATATCCTCCAAAAAGTCAAGGAGAAGGTCCAATTTGATCCCCTTTTGAGCAGAAAGTCTACTGGTTTTTCCAAGGTTTTTATTTAACAGATAGAGGTTCAGTGCAACAGTCAAGGATTGATGTAATTTAACTGATTTCATTCCATTCTGGATTTTAAAAGCGACCCTTTATTTTATGTTGTTATCTCACTCACTTCCTCTTATTAAACAATAAAAAAGACTTTACCAATAAAATTATCCTTCTGGCAAATTTGGATGATTGAAAATATTAACTTGATATGTTCGGCCTAGTAAAATCGATATAAAATTGAGTGCTTAAAGGGCATGATTATTGACTACTAAGTGTTCTATGCCTCACTTCACTTCTTTCCTTGTTATAAGTCCTATGTTGCCTAGATACTTCAGAATCAATTGGTTTAGTTTCATCCAGCATTTGAATTAGGACTATTTTTCATATATGATTCAATTTATAGTCCTCAGCCTGCATGTTCCTTTTCTTAGAACATACTGTTTAGTAAGCCTAGAAAAAAACTTACAACTCCGATGCACAGCCCATCACAAACCCGCTTGTTAATAGTCTCTGAACCAATAAAACTTTTAAAATCAATGTAACCAAATAGAAGATTATCTTGGAACAAATCCAGTTACAAATTCAAGCAGATTTCAGCTTTGATGTGAAAAAGCCTTCATTAGCTTTTTGGATTACAAAACTGTTTCCCAATCCTAAAACCTGACTCACCTCTGCACCCAGGCTGATCCCTTCCCAATTACACATTCATGTGGGAATATTTGTTACTTGTGTTAGCCATTTCATATTTTATAATTTTCAAAAGAATATTAAACATGCCAAGAAACAGATAGTAAAAGATTAATTTATATATCTATATAATTTAAAACAAACTGCTCGTATCCCTCCCTGCCATATGGCACAATCAATTAGCCATTTATCATCTGCATTTCTATTGTTTCAACACTCGTTACAAATTGCAGAGACAATTGTGTTTTAGCCTTTTGCTTCAATTGTCTTAAAACTATTCAGATTTTATATATAAACAAAGAAAAAGAAATTTAGCATTCTAAAATATGCTCACAAATATATACAATTCAAGCATCCATTATCTACTTATTACCTAGAGAAGCAGATCAGTTTGGTTCTGCAGCATCAGATACTAGATTAAATTGAATAGACTATTGAGCAATCTGAAACTAATACTGAGGTGACTAAACTGCACAGATACACATATGGAACTAATGTAAATATGTTCAGGCCAAATAATTATATGTAGCGGGATCATATCATCAACCAAACTCTCTCTCCTGAGTCTAAAAATTGTCACTTAAACATTGGTCACTCTTTATTTAGTTTAAAGTTACAATACATTTAGATTTCAAATGTTCTAATACTCAAACTGGGAATTAATTAAGGCCTAGAGACTACAGACAGTTTCGTTTTACCTTTTTAGTGCAAAAAACTTCCTCATGCATAATCATTAAAAAGAAATGAGACACCATAAACAAACAAGGAAACAAAACTTGCATACGACACTCTTTTAAATAGGCAGATCCTTCCCTCACTTCTTAACATGCAAATTTCTATAATGTATTTCTCTACTTTCAATATAATAGTTTGACAGCATACATCTAAGTAGAATTCTGGTTTGCAATAGAAATAATCAACATTTTAGTATCTTACCAGCATGTCATGTGGTAACAGCCTTGATTAAGCTCAATCATTGTACGACATTGCTGACAGCGTTTCCACCTCTTATTTTGAGCAAGACGGTGCAAGGTAATGTCAGAAGCATCTCTCTCCTCCTCTGGCAGATTCTGGAATTCTACACAACTCATAGAAGAATGCCAAGGAACCTTACACTCCACACAGATAAACCTCTTACAAACAGGACACTCGATACAAGAATTGTCAGACTGACTAGATGAACTTGCCGTAGCTGATAAACATTCATGAGAATCAAGGAGAACAGAACAATTTGGAAATGGACAATAAATTCTATTTGAATGGTCAATATCTGCTTGGGAAAGGGCTTTCTCCAGTGATTCAAAGGAGGTGAATGGAAGAAAAGACCTGCACTCGGTTGAAGAGATGCAATACTTGCACCCTGGTTGAGGGCATCTTATAGGAACTTGAGATGATTGTACTTTTCCATCGGCATATGCCCTCAAGCAATGTGAACAGAATGTGTGCGAACATTTCAGGGTAATCATAATTAGCACTGGCTTGTCATCACAGCAAATAGAACAGTTCTTAAGCAATCTCTCACCATTTGTGGGGAAAGTGACAAGTCCAATAGCTACTTTGGCCAAATGCAGTGGCTGCTCAAGATCAGTAGAGGGTACAAGGTTTAAAACAAAATCTTCAAAATTATCGGCAAGTTCCAGAATCCTTTCTCTCAATGCCATCAAAAGAGGCATGTCCATTTTTTCCCCAAATGTTATCTGTCGAAATATTCACATTCAAACGGAAGGATAGTTAAAGACAGATGAACTGGAAGCACCCACAAAAACACATTAAAAAATCACAAGAGGTTAGTGGCACAAGTCAAAGTGATGTCAATCAATGTTTTTCAAACAAATTTAGGATGTAGGCTATTTTAAATATCTAAATGGTAAACTCAATCCTCCTAGTCCACAAAGAACCCCCAATTATACTCAAGAAAAAGTCTTACAGATGCATGAAAAATATTGAAGTCACCTTTTTCAGCTGTTATAGAAAAAGGCAAATTGCAGGTCAAATTGAATTATAGTATTTGTTGTTCAAATGGAATCACAATGTGTCTGCTAAAACGCATACCTCTAAACTTTCCTATATACAGGTTAAAGAAACAAAAACAAAAAGGACATCCAAACAAACAAAAGATAACAAGAAGGAAATAACAGACATGTCAGGTACAGTATGAAAATAAAAATTAAGAAATGAAAACACCATCCGATGTTTCTGCAAACCCAACAACAGCGCTAGGCCTAAAGAAAGCACACAATAATTCTTATCTCAGTGTTCATCCACAAAAGGAACATGAACAAGAAGCATAGCATGCCTGAAGAATTGAATGAATTTATGTGAAAAGAAACGAGAGGATACTTCAACAGACACACGGCTAATAGGTGTACATATTTCATACAAGTGATTTCCATTTTGGCACCCATGGTTTCTAGATCTTCATCAATTTATGAAGAGGCCATAATCATATCATGCAACAAACAAATGTTAAAATCAAACACTGAAATGCTAACCTGATCATGCAACAACTCAGAATCTGTGAAAGCATAAACCCTGCGGATCTTTTTCCGCACAGCTTCCAGCAAGCCATCCAAGAGTGCCAAATAGTCAACCACGGACTCCTCCGCAAAAAAGTCAAGCTTTTTCTGCACCCTTATGGCAGGAAGCCCTGGTGACCTTTCCATGACAACTCCTATTCCAGAAAAACCAGAACTTGGATTTTCAACCCCAGCCATTGACAACCCCTTGAAGAACATTTTCACCGAAAATTCATCAAGCTCGTCCTTCAACCCTTCCCCCACAGCCTCCTCAGTCTCTTTCCACCCTTCCTCGTCTTCATCTCCACAACAACTGCAAAACTCATCTTCCTCCTCTTCTCTTCCAACATTAACACCTGAAAAACCCTGATCCCCCATTTTCCTAACAAATCACCCTCGGAACTTCAATTGGCCATTACAACAATAAACAATACCCAAGCATGACCCATCAACAAATCGATCTAAAAGATCTTTCTTTTTCACAAATTACTAAATTTCACATCAAAATAAAATAACCCTTTTGGGAAGACTGTGAGAGCCAAAATAAATCAAATAAAAAATGGAGCGAGAGTGTCCATTGACTTTGATCGACGGTAGGTAACTAAACAATGAGAATAAGAGAAGAGAGAGAAAGGAAAATGGTATCAAGTAAAAGAAATGAAGCTTCGAAATTCCACACTCCTTATCTGGTTAGCATTTGGTGTTATTATTCTTTTGAACAGTGATTCTCAACCAGTGTCTGCAACAGAATAAAAACCCTAATAATCTAAAGGACGACAACTTCTTCATCGGCTTAACAACCCTTCTTACTCAGATTCATTATTATTAATTATTACTTATTAATTATTAATCTGACATCCCCACCCCCAAAATAATAATAATTAATATAAAAATAGCAAATGAGTGTGTGAGAGAGAAAGCACAATGCCTAGATCTTGGCATATTAGTAAACAAGATACCATTCTAAGTTTGACTTATTTCAGAACAAAAAAGGTTTGATTAATTCTGGATTATTCTATTTGAAATATTTATTAATTTTATTAATACCATATTTATTTAATTCTTATTATTCTTTTCCATTCACTAAGACTTGAATCTCAAATTTTTTTCAAAACAGTTCTCTTAAACCACCTATTTTTTATAATTAAAGTTTAAATTTTTTAGAATTTATGTTCAGAAAACTATAATTTCAAAATATAATTGTAAATATTATATAGTTATAATAAATATGATTTAGATTCCATTAAAAATAAAGACTAAAAAATTATTCCAGCTTAGCTTACGCTTTCTTAATCACTGCCTTGCATTCTCCTATGTTTGCGGTCCACTGCGTGTACAAACCTATGTGTTTGTTTTGGGCTTAATGGAAAGGAACACTGAACATGAATATTGGTGTTAACATAAATTTTTGGACCTACGGGACTTATATTCATGTATTAACATCTAAAAACTACTTTATGAATACAATTTTTAATTAAAAAGATTATTGTAATATTTATCTTTTATTAAATTTAAATTAGACTTAAAAGCTATAATTAATAGTTAAAACATAATTATTCTTATTTAAAATAATGTAACACTTTAAATATCAGAATTCGATTATGATGTATTTATCTTTTATTAAATTAAAAGTTATAATTGATAATTAAAATATAATTGTTTTTATTTAAATACGTAACACTTCATTCGATTATGATTTATTCATTTACCATCATGTATTTATTTTTATTAAAAAAATATATTTTTGTTAATTATTAAATATTAAATATATTTAATTGTTAAAACATAATTCTTCTGTTTAAAATTGAGTTAGTGGGCTAATGAGTTGACTCATTAAAAAAAAGGATTGTTCAATGATAATTTTATAAAGTATTGTATGATTTTTGTTTGAATTAATTCAACTTGTTATTACAACTCTAGAAACCAAACAGTTTATCTATTCTATTGGTTACTCTTAAATTACTATTTTGTTAAAAGTTTTAAACATAAAGAATAAACATTGTACCCCTCAATACAGTAAAAAAAAAACGCATAATCATTTAATAACAAATTATCGTGTATAAATATTTATTGATTTAAACAATAATCACTTTCAAAGTCTTTGCTATAATATATTTTCATTTATTAATAGTATAAAATTTTAACTAATAATAAATAGAAATTAAACTCAATATAAAATATCAAGGGTAAAGTCATTTAATCACAAAGTGTCCAGTTTAAAATACAAGCATCCGAAATTAGTGCTATAAATCTGTTCTGCTTGACTTAATTCACCCCATTTTTTATTTCAGTAGAAAGTTATCGCTGTAAAAAAATGTAATGAAACGTTATATATAAACATATTTGCAGTGAGAGTATAATTTGTGAGACAAGTATATAAATAGCTAAGGTAAAGTTAATAATTTGTTTTTTTGCAACAAGGTAAAGTTAAGAATATTAGTAATTGTAAAAAAAACATTAAAAAACACCATTATTAAATTCTTACATATAAAAAATTTCAAAATATATAACATTATCTTAAAGTCTAGAGTAAAAACAAATAAGTTACGACTTCAAGCATGAAACAAAATATAATACAAAATACTCACGTTTCTTAACATTGAATTTTCGGACACTTGATAAGTGCCAATTAAGTATGAAATAATATTTACAATAACAATATTTTGAACCATTCATTTGTCTATGATATTATTCATGTTAGGATTGGGGTAAAATAATTAATATTTAAATATCTTAAAACATAAATATATTATATGAACAAATAATATATAATATTATTAAACAAACTACATTTGATTACATAAAAAGAACACCATGATTTTAATAAACTTCAAAAGCTATATAACTTGGTTACTTTCTTACTTTTCTATGGATTAAGACAGTAATTTTTATGGTTCCAACTTTAAGTTTGTTGAGATGACATAAGTAAGGTTAATTGTCACATCATGTATTGTTCATTTTGGAGCTCGAAGTTTCGTCACAGTTTTGTCCTTAAAATATGTCTAAAAGGATTAAGGGAGGAAGATGTATTTAAATGGACATTGCCTTTGACCCCTAAGCAATGTGGGACTACTAGGTGTACCAGAACAAGTCCTCAACCGATAACTAAGGGAACGAGGTTCCTACGGGTCAATGTTTCGACCTAAAGCCCATTGAGATGACTCAGAGAATTAAGAAAAAAAGTATATTTAGACGGACATTAACCTTGATTTCTAAGCGATGTGAGAGATTATTGGATATATCAGAACACAAGGTATACAACATAGAGAAAATACCTAATTCTATTTTTTTTACTTAAGTAAAGGATGAAAAATAAACAAATTTATGTTTTCCAAATTTATCTTAGTGGGATTTTGCCATTCTTGTATCACATGATTTTACGGTTTTAACTTACTTATTTATTTTAAAATAATAATTCTATAATCATAATTTAATTTTTGTATTTTTGTCTCTCGAATAAAATGTTTTAACTTTATTATTTTAAATATAATATTATTTAATATTAAAACTTACATGTCTTTACGAAATGTGATGTTTTATGATTAATTTAAAATGATATTATTGTTAATATAAAAAGAAAAATAACTTATTATTTTTATTGAAAATATATTGGATAACAATGTTGTCATGCTCTCTTATGACTTCCACTCATCACCTCTAACAATTAAAAGATCATTTTCATCACTACCATTAATGTAGGTGACAATAATTTCAATACATTTTTAATTGAAACAATAAAATTCATTTATCATTCTACATCAAACAAAATATTATTTTATATTAACCACAAAATCTCACAACTTCTTAACATGTAGATATAAATAAGTAATGATGATAAAGTAAGATAACAATTATCTCACCTACTTAACAAAAAATTAAATAATAAAAACTCAATTAAAAAAATATAACAATTTAATAGACAATAAAATATTAATAAGAACTCAATTAAAAATATCTAAATTTATCAAAACTTAAGATTTAATTAAATCACTAATTAACTATTTTCATATAAAAATTAATATCATGTTGTGATATGTTTAACTTTTTCTTTTTAATTACATGTTGAACTTTAAAGTGTTGAATTAGGTGAGAAACAATTAAGTGAAAGATTTTGTTAACTTTCACAACACTTTAGAATATATAATATATTAGATTTTTTTTTTGTCGCATCAATATTACATATTACAATAGGTCATTTTTTTTATCAGTTCATTAATTTACGATAATAAGTTTGGTTTGCTTTACCATGATTTCAACCATAACCACGATTGAAAAGATGTCATCACAATGGTTAGGGAGTATACATAATGAATATAACAATTGTTTTTACTTCTACCACTGTTAAAAAGTGATTTATAAGAACACTTATTAGTTGTTGTTGAAAATATATTATTAACCATGTCTTAATCAACAATAATTAAACTATCGTGGTTAATACTCCCTTCATATAATATCCAAGTCTATATTAAGAGTTAGGGTTTCAATAATTTTTACTCTATGACACTTCAATCAACTTTCTCTATCATTTATTAGAACTCTCCACGAATCAAAACCTTTTTCTGAATAGTCTTTTTAGAGACACTAACAACCAAAGAGGGACTAATAACCAAACACAAATACTTCACCGATTATATTATGTAACTAAATTATCAACTTATACATCGTATAATACCAAAGTACTTAGTTTCAACATGATTGAGTGACCCAGAAAAAGAAAAGAGGGACATGATAGAGAAATAAAAGGTTAAGGTATTTTAATTAAGAAGGGGGTAGCATGCGTTATTATTGATTTGCGTGGCAATTGGCCATGTCAACAAGAAGCACGAGGATGGAGTGATGGCCACAAGGTTCCAAAATAATGATCATTTTGGAAATCAGGCCCAAGTTGAATAAGAAAATATCACACATCTTGATTTCCATCCTCCATTCTCTTTCATAAGGTTAAAAATTTAGGATAAAGGTTTATTTGGATTTATGTTGTGAAAATTAGTGATTTGGTTGAACAAAATGTTGAAGGCATCCTCATGAATAACAACAAATTGTGAAAATAATGTAAAGTACATTGACATTTTTATTAATATAAAAATTTAGAGAATAACAGCTTATTAGTTATCAGACAAAAGTCCAAAAATAATGGCAGCCTTTATTTACCTGTTAATAATTGTTTGCCCCATCATAACAATCACTTCTAACCAAGTTGTATTTCAAGTGACTATCTAGAAGTATCAACCAGAATAAAATTTCTGAACCGAAAGGTTAGGTATCTCACATAATTATTATGTGACCTACTTTTAGATCTAAAATACAAAATTCATTACACCACCTACACCAATAGATTCATTCCTCAACCTAGGTGCAAGTCCCTATCCAACTCTGTTATGGCCTCCTTTGTTATAAATTCTTGGCAAAGATCAGCAAGATTACACTTCCTATGCATTTTATATACATCATTCTACTAACATCAATACTGAAAGTGAAGCATGGCTGTATAAATGCGTCAAAAAAATGAACTACAGGGATTTGGAAAACAATAATGCAAAATATCATTTCTTTTTGGGAAAAAAATGTATGAATTGAGTCTCGAGGACTTGTCAGAATCCCAGGTTGTTTTAACAAGAGAAATGAAACTCATACTTTTATGGGATGAGTTCGTTTTTCACCAACTTTATTGGCAGAAAATAACTTCTAAAGATGGAACTTTCGCAAAAGAAATAAAAGAGGGTCCACTCTTTAATAACTGAAAAGGGCACATTTTATGTTCTCTTAAATGTCCAACAAAAGTAGATACGACCAGAGCATACAATTATAGACCTCTCCTACACACGTGAACCCTATCCACCAACAGTAACACTTCCTAAATTGTAGACACAAGATGTATACAGAAACCAAAACCTTTCGCAGGACTTCGTTTTTCAATAACCAAACACTGCCCCACCTGAGAATTTTGTTTCAAAATAATGGTTTCAATTTACATAACCAGAAACTGTACCTCAAGTCTGCATTCTCTACATCAAAATCCTTCCTTTCAAGTCTGCCATTCATGCCCAGAAGTAAGAATGTTGAGCCAAGAAAAAGGGGCTCTTCATTTACTCTAAAAGTTTGCAGCAGGAATAATTAACTAAACAAGGCACTGTTAACAAGAGATGTGATTGGTGCCATAGCTGATTGCTTGAAGATTTGGTTCTGACATGTTTGTAACCCATCTCATTGGACCATTTGATGTGCCTGGTATGTTGTAAGCATAAGAAGGCCATCTTACATTTTCTCCACACAAGTTGGTGGCATTCATTCTCATCATCTTCTGTGTTCTTTCAAGAGCTATAAGACTTGAAAATGTGGAGAAACTGTTTCCCACAAAGGTATCAGCTCTTAAACACACTTCATAGTCGATTGCAGATTGAATTAAATACGGATACTTCTTATAAATTCCGTCAACACCAAGTTTCTTCTTCTCCAAAGGAAGAAACCCATCTCCCCAACCTTCAAGTATAGAAGAATCGTTCAGGAGTTTATCAGCAACAGCAAGATAAACAACAACTGGAGTCTTCAAACCACCAATGTTCCTAACTCTTTCCACTATCTCTTTCTTGCCACTGCAGATTTGATTTGTGTTCAATCGCCGCTCTAAATTTTTACAGTGAATCATCCAATCAATTTCTATCCTCATGTGGACAGCAATATATGGAAGGGGCTGAAAAGAAGGTCCATCATTGATGATACTGTTCTGCATTTCCACTGCTTCAGTGTTGCCTGTTATCTTTCTTCCAACAGCTCTAATCCTAGACACAACTCTGTCTGCTTCCTTAGCAATCTCTTCTGTCAATTCCAAGCACTCAAAAATCCTTGCATAGTCCTTCACAGGCCAATGATCATGCCACAAGAAAGGGTTCTTTCCTACAATCCGAATTACCTCGTGCTCATCTAAAGAGCCCTCACCATGCTCCTTCAATTGTGACAAATCTCTCTCCACTGTCCACCTCCTGCCACTTCCCTTTTCCATTTCCAGCACCTCTGTTCTATTCAAGACATCTGAATAGCGCCCCAAGCGGACAAAACCATGGCAAAGGGTATTAAACTTATCAAATTGGAAAATCTTGTCAAAGGAAATAGGTTGCAAGAGGTCAATTTCTTTGTAAAACAACGAGGCACTAAGGCTTGGCATCAACAATGTTCTGTTCAACATTCTAGCAGTAAGACAGGCCCTTGCAAACGCAATCTTCTGGTTGTTTAATCCCCACACAATCTGAGGAACCACCAAAAACTTATCTTGCCGTATTCCAAAGTCAACATTCAACAGTGGAGTGCGGATATACACAAGGTTGCTCCATTCAATCCCCTCAAAGCCAGGGAAGGATGGAAACAACAGTGCTCTAAGAATCAAAACAGTAACAAGACAAAGAATACATTTACTAGTTACCGAATTCATTTTGCCGGTCAAGAACTTCGACCACATTTCCATGTATGATAATGATGATTCACTCAACCATGCAAAGCATCACCAATTTTTTCCTTTAACATAAAAACTCAGATCATAGCGTCACTTACAAAATAGATCAACATCGGTGAAGAGAAACATTGCCAACAAATTCGAAGGTAAAGATCCAATTTTGAAGGACCCCACAATCTGACTCGACTGATGATACAAAGGGAATAACGAGAAAAGCCACAAATTTGCAACAGAGGGTTCCTCCCACAATGAATATCTACAAAAGAAAAAAGAAAAATCACAAAAATCAGCGAACAATTTGTGATGCTATAAAATCGAATTCCGATTATAATATGCAGCGATACAAATTAGAAATCAGAGGCATGCGAAAAAGAAAGAAGAGACATGTGAATGTTGGTGAGAAAACCATCACATGCTATACCTCTTCCGGAGTCTCTGTCTCCAGCTCTTTCCAGCCTTTCTGAGTATCGTTTAATCTATTTAATAAAATAAATATTTTTATTAATATTAATGTCACACTGCTTTGTATGATGTAGATATATTTAAAATATTTAACTTTTACACAAACTTTAAATATACAAATAAATATTCACAAATGGGTATAATATATGTATAATATAAAGTCCTCAGCAGTTCAACGCTTGATTGATATTATCTTATTGAATATATCAACGCTGAGCTACTACAAAAGAGCTGGAGACACGCACCCAGAAATCGGAAAAGCAAAGGAGACACGTGACACATCGATAAGAACGTGTCCTGTGAAACCAACGAGGAAGAAAAACAAACGCCATTCAATGAGGAATTTGTTGGGTGTGTTAAAGCCGTAACAGTGTCTGTGTGTTGGTTTTCTCACCTTTGGAGAAAAAGTTTTGAATCAGTGATGAAACGACTGTGTTTAGGGTTGTAGGGAACACGAGAAAGCAATAATCAAATGGGGTGTGCTAAAGGAAGCAGCTTGAGAGTGCAGTGTTGGGAAGAGAGAAGAAAAGACATGAAAAGTTGGTAGGAAGAAAACAGGCACAGATACAGATGAGGAAAAAGACATAAAGAACAAAATATTTAAAAAATGAAAAGTAAAAGAATAAGGTTAAGGTGAACGAAGAGGACAATGAGATTGGATGTTGCAGAGGCTATGGTTGTTGCAGTGTTACGCAGCCAAAAAACCCCTCAACCTGAAATTTTCTTTTTAAAAAAATACATATATTGCAACCCTAACCACACCATTTTACATTATGTACAGATAAATTGACCTGTAAGAAAATTGTTAAATTGTGTTTAGGATTTGTATGGAAGGTAAAAATAATGATAGATTAATAGAAATATAAAAGATATAAAATAAAATTTGAAAAGATAGTTTAAAATGGTTAATTAATAATAAATAATTAATATGAGTTGTATTTTAATTAATTAGATGTTAATTAATATTTTACTTGATTCAGATCAATTTAAAATTTAATAATAATTTTATATAATATTTATTTTATGTCATATTAAATAGAATAAAGATAATTATAAGAAATAGTGAAAGTAGTTTAATATTGTATTTTTACATATTATATAAAACCTTAAGATAATGGATTTTCCGTATAACCCATTACCTTAAGACAATATACACGTAGATTTCTTTTATTATATAGTGCTTAATTTTTATATTTTTATTATAAAAATAATATGAATTTTAATTTATTCTTCATTAAATATATTATATTATATTTATTTTTCTTCTTATACAAAATTTTATAAATTTTCATTAATTATATATTATTTACATTTTAATTAAAAAGTAATTTTTATTACAAAATATTTATCTAACAATAAAAGTATTTTTTGTAACACCCCAAAAATAAAATATATAAAGCTAAACATTCTTCTAATCATGATTAAGTTTATCATCATACAGTAATCTTTTAAACTAAAGTATTTAAAATCCTACTTTTATAATTCTACTAAAACATAATTACAAAATATCTATAATTTTTTTTTTAATTTAGCTTATGTCTAATAGCACCACTCATTCCAAGTAATTCTCCACAAATCCATCTGCAACACCATTTACTCTCGTATCAAAAACACGATCATTGTAGACAGATATCAAAACACAATTACAATAAAGAAAAGGGTAAGCTAACAAATTTTAAGCAATCCAAAGTCATTCAATCAAATACAAGGCTTAACAACAACACAAAACACAAGATCATCCAACTCAGTCAATTTAATACATCATTACAATAACAAGACACTGACACACTATAGATTTAACTCTACTTTCGGAAGACCCGTGCATTGAATAGACCTCGAGATATGCACCTGTCATACATCTCCAAACTGTGAATCCACACAGCCTCCACATAAATGAATCATCAATCATGTATAACAGGGTTAATCCCCCTGCCTATCATACATCTCCAAACTGTGAATACACACAGCCTCCACACAAATGAATACACAAATGAATGATCAATCATGTATGACAGGATTAGTCCCCTTGAGACTTTTTTGACCATCTATGTTTCAAGCTGCAGCCACTCAGTTCAGATCTCCTTCGACTCTCACCACCTAGTAATGATCATGTATTTTATTCTTATTACTAGTAGAGTAGAGTCAGAATATCAATTGTTATTGATCTGGTCCTTAGACAATGCACTTCCTAACTGACCTAGGCACAAGTGTTTCCTTTCCTAAAAACACTCTGACTAGATCTTGACCAACATATGAACACTTTATTAATTTCAAAACATAATATAAATCTCTTCTCATATAATCATTCTCTTTTTAATCTCAGTCTCAAAATTTAAGGAAATCACTAAACCATCAATACAATTAAATTAGAATTATCAATTTATCTATTTTATTAAATCTATATACTGCATTACCAAAGAATCAAATCATCCAAAACAGAAAGCCCAAAAAATCCTCTTGTTTGAGCGAAAATCCTCTAGCTTGAGCAAAAATCCTCTTGCTTAAGCGAAATTGGTCCAGAGAGTACTCTAGTTCCAGGGTCATTGTCGCCTGGGCGAAATTACTCTCTCCAGGGCGAGAATACTTCCTCGCCTGGATGAAATATGTTTCCCTTGGGCGAAACTGGACCCGAGACCACATCTCAAATTTTCAGGAGAACTCGCTTGAGCGAGAATGCTTGGCCTGGGCGAGTTATGCAGAAAAACAGAAATTTCACAATGAATCTAACAGTTCCTACTACCTTAGAGCTACCATGTATGCCTTAGATAATAAATTGGACGAAATTCAATTCACATACACAATGAATGATCTATTATATCACAAAATATCTATTTATTAAACAAATCAACATACCATCAATTTTCACATAACCACATCATACATGTAAGAACATAAAACAATCAGAAAAATTAAGTCCCCATTTCAAACCTGCATAGAGTTCTACAGATGCATTTCACAAATCCTAAACCCATCAAACCCTAACCTATGATCATACCAAGTCAGACAAAAATTTAGGTCAGCTTCCCTTACTTGAAGTGCAATGGAAGTTCTCTCTAACAACCCCAAAAGCCTAAGATCTTCAAGAACTCGAATCTGCACCAAAGGACCTTTAAACAATGATCAAACTAACATATTAGGAAACTAAGCTCACAGAGGCATGTCTGATGGCTCAGAGGCCACATGCAAGCTCATTAAACAGAGGAAAAAATGAAACCTAAAACTAGCTCTAAGGGAAGGGACAAAAAACAAACTTACTCTATTGAAGATTTTGATCGGGTAGACTTGTTTTGTTCTCCGCTGCGAGTCCAACAGTGGGCTCCTCTCGAAAAACTGATGGAAGACAAAAGTCTTAGAAAGAAGCCAGAGAAAAAGGAGGTCAGAGGTTTTGAGAAATAGTGGCTGAAGTGAAAATAAAACTTGACTTTTCTTATAAATAATAAGTGTTTCGTTTTAATAATAATGAGGTGCTTATTTTACTTTTACCCCTTCTACTATACTCAGATGACAGATTTTCTAACCTGTTATACTTTTAATATAAAAAGAATAACTTTTTTATTACCAAAATTTTTATTTAATGTTCAAAATCTTAAATTTATTATCATATCAATCTATTTTCATACACTAATCTTATAAAACTTAAGTCTTATAAGTCTCGTGGTCATCTAAAGAGTCCTTAACATGCTCCTTCAGCTGTGACAAATCTATCTTCACCGTCCACCTCCTGCCATTTCCCAATCCATTTCCAACACTTGTGCTTTATTCGAAACATCTGAATACCGTCCCAACTGGACAAAACCATGGCAAAGAAAATTAAACTTATTAAATTGGAAAATGCTGTCAAAGGAAATAGGTTGCAAGAGGTTAATTTCTTTGTAAAACAATGAGGCACTAAGACTTGGCACCAACATTGTTCTATTCAGCATTCTAGCAGTAAGACAGGTCCTTGAAAATGCAATCTTCTGGTTGTTTAATCCCGGTATCCCAAAATCTAAATTCAACAATGGAGTGCGGATATATAAAAATCTCAAATTACACCATCACTTACAAAATTGATCATTATCAGAACAATTCGAAGGTCAGGATCCAATTTTGAAAGACCCCACAATCCGACTGGACTGATGAAAGGAATAACTATAAAAACAACAATTTTGCAACAGAGGCTTCCCCTCCAACTATGAATTTCTACAAAAGAAGAAGAAAAAAAATTACAAGAATCGGCTATGAAATTGTGATGCTAAAAAATGAAGTCTGATTACAAAAATGAGATAACAGTCACCAGAAACGAAAAAGAAGAAGACGCCAAAACAAACAACACACATATGAGAAACATCATCATAGCCTATTCCTGTAACGATCCAGAAATCTGAAAAGCAAAAGAAACAGGAGACAATGAACCATCTTGAATAAACCAAATTGGGAGTTGAGAATCATGGGGGTGTGATGAAATGTAGTAAAGAAACGGCCTTGAGCCAAAAGTGAAAGAGTACAGAAAAAGGGAAGGAAAAGTGAGGAAAGAAGATGAAGGTGAAGGAAGAAGACAAATGACATATGACGTTGCAGTTGCAGAGTTTGTAACAGAGCCAAAAGCCAAGGCCAAAGTTGCGTATGTTATGGAAAGGCTTTAACCAGACTCACTCTTTTCCTTTTTCCATGTGCATGTACTAATCGACTCAAATGAAAACTTTTATATTATATATAAATTTTTTAAAAGGTAAATTTTTGATGAAGGTAAGGTACATAATTATTTTAAGCAAGGATATCATCACCATCTACTATAGACTAATATGGAGAAGTGTTTTGATAGAACTTCAAAGCATGAGGGCACCCTTTTATGTGTTTGTGTCAATGTTCTTGGTGTGAGATAATTTAAGTTCTGTTTAATTGAAAAGATGTGTGATTAAGGGAATACTCCTTATAATAATTGTTGTGATTGATGTCAGTTGTTTTAAAAATAGACTTAAAAAAATGCCTAATACCAAATATAGGTATTAGTATAAATATATAATTTACAAGATGATTTTAGTATTTAAAAAAATTAATTCAGTGATATAAATAAAAGAAGGTAAACAAAATAATGATAGATTATTGGAAATATTAAATATATAAAGATAAATAAAAAAGATAATTTGAAATGATTGATTAATTTTAAATAATTAATGAGTTCTACTTTAACTAATTAGATGTTAATTAAAATTTTATTTGATTAACATCAATTTAAAATTTAATAAAAAATGATAAAATAATGTAAAATAATCATTAATTAATTTATATATAATATTTATTGTATGCTAAAATAAATAGAATAAAGATAGTTAAGTGGTTAAATATTTTATCTTTATAAATTATATAAAAACTTAAGGTAACGGGTTTCTCCTCTAACCATGACCTTAAGACAATAAATATATAATTTTTTTATTATATATTATTTAATTTATTTATTTTTATTTAATGTGAGACTTTATATAAATAATATATTTTTATTATAAGAGTAATATAGATTTTAATTTACTCTTTATTAAACATACTATATTATATCATTTTAAAAGTTTATATTTATTTTCTTCTAATACAAAATCTTATAATTTTTCATTTAATTATATACTATTTACATTTTAATATAAAAGTAATTTTATTACAAAATATTTATCTAAAATAAAATTATTTTAATAATAAAAAAAAATTATTATCATATCAATATATTTTCATATAGGAATCTTATAAAACTTAAGTCTTAAACTTATAATTTTAATTATTATTATTATTAATTTTATTCTGAAAAATATAATTATGAAACTTTGCAATGATTATAAATTCATAATGACTTCACTTGGAATGGAAAAAGTAAAGAAAATTATTGAATAAATATTTGGTTTACAAAAAGGAGAGAACCATCTGAACATTAAAAGTTGGAAATATTAATAATAATAAACATTTTATCATTTTCCATTTAAGATAAGGGATATTATCCTTTTTGGTTTAACCACGTTGACTTAGTTTTACATCCGTTGTTTATTTTCTTTTGTTTCTGAAAAATACTTTTTTTCCTTATGAGGTATATATTTGTTAAAAAAAATGGTATGGTTAGGGTTGCAAAAATGTTAATACACACAACAACTACACATTGCTCGAGCACCATCATAACAAAAGAAAAAAGAAGAAAGAAAAAATGAACTTACAAACGTTACAAGAATAAGTTGTTTGGACCGGTTTTTATATAACTTAACTAGTTTAATTTTCAAGAGTTATGGTTTCATTTTCTAGAATTCTTTTTATGAAATGGAAATCATCTAAGTATTATAACTATAATTATCATATTCTTCTATATTTTGGAAATTTGCCATGTCAGGTTTGATTCAAATATGCCTTGCGAATAAAAATAAAAGGTATAATAGTAAAAAAGATGACTTGAAGACAGTTATTAGATTCACATGCAATACACCTATAAACAGAGGGTATAAGGTTTTGCACAACTTCTGGAAGAGTGGACATGAAGTCCTTTAGATAAAGAACATCATGTTTTCCAGGTCAGCATGCAGTGTGTAAAATCCCTGTTCAAATGAAGGGGTTCGTGAGAGTGACGAAGCATCTTTTGTTGACTTTGGAGGTTGCATCCCAATCCTTGCTTCATGGTATAATCGTCCTCTATAAGCAGCAAGGTCAGCATAATACACAGGAGGAACTAAAGATACTGGTTTAGTGCACTTGGCAAAGGTGAAGCACATTTCGTATATGAGCTTCTGCAATTCATCAGATGTAAACTTGTGCTCGTCCCACAAAACATGGTAATGAGTAGGCTTGCTTGTACCAAGGTTTCCGTAGTAACTACAAAGGTAGAAGTCAAACTCAAAAGGATGTATAACTTTTGTGTCCACAACTGTTCCTGGTAAAATATTGCCACTAGAAGATCCATCCCTCCAGCCCTCTGGAAAAAATCGAGTTTGATGTCGTTTTTGTGCAACAATAAGAGTGATTGTTGGAAAGTAGTTTACTCTTTGAAATACTCTCTTCAAATCAAGCAGTTCTTCGTTAAGAACCATGTCAAACTGGTACTCACTCACCCCATCACGAAAAATAACAATTCTTTCAGGCCTAACTCCATTCATCCTCCTATAGCATGAAACAAGCTCAAGGCAAACATCCCCAAAGCTCAATATTTTCTCACTTCGATTGTATTGTGGGCATACACGTGCTGCATAACGATTTGCAGCAGGCCAGTTAACAGTAGCGACCACCGCAGCAATTGATGGACTCCTGGTGTCTTGATAACCAGGATGGTTGACATCAGCCCCTAAAAACATCACATGTTCTCCATCCACAAAGTAAGGGAGCCCATTACAGAGCTCCACGTTACTGCCTCCTAGTTTGGCATTGATCTTGAGAGCTAGATTAGTATAAAATTTGTCCTCTCCTTCATTAGCACCATTAGACAAGCAGCATTGTGTTACTATCCCAAGTTTGGTCTCAGAAATCCATTTGAGGTACTTGTAACCAGGACTTTTTTTAGCCATTACACACAAAAGAAATTGCAGGTGTACTTGGTTATATTTACAAATGTTCTTAATTTTCTCAAGTAATTCAGATAGCAAATTATGACACGCAAGAATCTTCATTGAAGATTCTTCATACCAAATGGGCTCCTGCATGTATATACCCAATTTCTTGTATTTGCCTATAAGCTTTTGAATGAAATCCTTGCCTCTTAATTTGTACTTAAATGACCCAAAACTAGTGAAATCAAGAATGCCCCAATGCTCAACTGGTTTACCTTCCACCATTGACCTTCCGGCAAGATTCCAGTGACATTTCTCCAGATCCACTGTTAATTTAATGATCTTTCCATTTGGATCACCTAACTTTAATTCTGGAGGACCAAGTACACGTCCTACAATAGTTGTCATAGTTGTGTTGACACTCATTCCAAAATTTTGAGTAAAACCACCGCTGCCAAAAGAAAACATTGTAATGAGACATGTCTCCTACGTATTAGAAGATGAAGGAAGATAGTGGACCAATCATATAATCACGAATATATTAACAAGCATTACAAGGTAACGGATACAAAAATGTGCACGTTTGTATTTATATATGCATACAAGAACAATTGCAACACAGCTGAGCATCCTGCTGATAATTTCCTGGTTTGAAATTAACCACTGTCATATATAGAAAATTAACTTCATATGTAGTATTTCATCAGGAATCTAATAATATAATTTTCCTAATTTCTTGAGGAGTCTAGCATTAGCAGTGTAATTCATGTTATTTAACTACAAGTCTAATTGTCAAATTTTATTATACTTCAAGGAACACTGTCAAAAAATATTGTTCTTTCTTGTCTTTCAAAGAAAGCCGAGCCTCTTCATTTTCCTGGTATTAATAGGTTCAAAGACTACTGCTGTAAAGAGATCCTAGTATTATGTTTCTTGTTTAAACTATGCAAAGAATTCACCAATTTCAACATTGGCAGTTAGTACCACCAGAGCATATGGACCAAACTTGTTGAGGGGCTTGCACCTAGCACCCGGTAGATATTTCACGTTTGGTCGACAGATGTTTTTCACACAAAGTATGAAGTTTAGAGGATCATTTTCACCTTTTAAAACCCTATGCCTAATCTGCATGTGGACTGAATTGCAGAGTGCATGAAACCTGCAATTTACTCTTTAAATAAGTACCATACGACCTAAATCCATCAATGGGACATCACATGCAGATGTAACTAAGAATTAAGGAATGTAACAATGCAAGTTCCTAAAGGCATACACATACAGAAGTAATGCAATTGGAATAACGTTCCCTTACCTGCAAGGTCCATCACTAGACTGCACCATCTTATGTATTGCACACTCCCTCTCATTTGGGTGAACTAGTGACATTGTTTTCAATGTATTTGCAGAAATACTATCCAGACGCTCTTTGGGATATCTTTGGCCCTCAACTAGAACACAGAATTCCATGGGTACATAGTTCTTCTTGTCTTTACTACCTAAATCTAGACAAGGAATATCTTTGTACATAATTTCCTTTCCATATTTGTCTTTAAAAAAGGTAAGAAGACTAACATCCTTTGGGCGATTCCATCGACCGGTATTGTCAATGGGAAAAGTGACATACCTTGTAATCATAGGAGTTAATCTTGAAATAATGTATTTCCGATTGCATTTACGATGTGTCACGTTGACTTTCAATCCAACAAGTGCATCCTCAACACATTTCCTAAATTTTTCAAATTCATCCAATTTAAAGTTATCAATACACTCATGCAAGAAATCCAAGACTGGTATTCCCTTCCGAAAAGCCAAAACTGAGTAGTCTACACATAAGGACAGACCCTGAGATGTAGGCTTTAAACTATGCTGAAATCCCCCAACAGCAATTATCCCATGGAGAAGATCCTTCATCACTACAGGAGGATTCGTGGGATAGTAGCGTCCTCCTACAGAAACAGTCCGTCTAGCAGGATTCTCTTTCACCACCACGTCCATCCCTTGTAAAATATCCCTAGGAATGGAGAGATTATGCCCACTAAGATAGTCCATTAACTTGCAAAGCCTAAGTTTATTAACAAGAGTTAAGGTAACACTATATGAAATGATCTTTTCGTCCTCTCCATCAGTGATCTCCACAGTAAAGGTCTCTTCTGGTAACTGTACTGCACTATAAATATTTTTTGCACCGTCATGTGCAGTCATCTTCAAGGGCAATCTCTCAGGATCATCAGAAAAGAGTTTCTCTCTGATCATGGATAGATCAGACTTCGATAATTTCTGAGGCTGGCCAAATTTTGAAGAAATTTTAGGCTTGACACCAACACTATAATGCATTATTGTACGCTCTGGATCAAACTTAACAGGGAAATGATTGACACGGAGTCTGCTAGTTAGAATTGCTAGCGTGCCACCATTATCAGGTCTCTGAATAGGTGATATTTTATCCTTTGTTTCAAGGGTACAACTTGATGTAGGTAACTGTTTTGATATTTGTAGTTTTTCCAGCTTGGGAACAACAGAATCTGCAAGGAAATTCAATAGCTAAAAAACAAATCAACACAATAATCACACAAGATTTTAAAAATTTATACGATAAAACTTCCACGAAGATTGTTAACCTAGTTTGTTGTCTTTATGCCTGCAATTCATAACAAAAAGAATACTATTACTTTTCATCTTAATTTGGGGGGTTTTCTAGTTGAAACACTTTTACTAATAATTACAAAAAATATCAACTCACTCTTTGCTTCTTGAGTTCAGGAATTTCTAAAGAAAATAGTAAAAAAAGATTAAGGTCCTGTTTGGATAAATAAGTCCAGACCATATAAAAAATGAAAATAAGAAGGTAAAATTAATTTAATCATCTCACAAGCTAAAATCAACTTAATGCAATTAGATTTTATACTCATCCAACTTTTCTAAAAGTTAGAGTGTATAAGTTAATTTTAGCTTATAGAAAAAACTCATTTCATCTTATTTTCTTCTCTTATGAATTACTGAGAATTTATTCAAACTTCACCCTTGCAATTTTCATCAGTTCACTTGCAAATTCTTGAAAATAGGAAACAATGTGAGAATGCCACGTTTTTGTAATAATCAGTTAAAACAAAACCACTAAATTCTCCATTGAGTAAACTATCATTTTAGTCTCTAAAAGTGTATCCAGAAAGTAAAAAAACCAGCAAATTAGTCCTTGAGATTCAAGTTGCTTCATCCATGTTTCTAAACTCAACACCTTACTATCAGTTTTTTTGAACACATATTAGAGTTATTACTTTGTACAGATTCTTTTTAATTTTGAATTACTGTGATCAACAACATGCAATTTCAAAAACTTACTAGAATTTGTTTACGTTAAACGGCTAATACAAAAGAACTATGCGCTTTCAGCAACTTCAGTGCTAATTTACTTGTTGACCACTGTAATGAATGATTACAGAGTCAACACTAAAACTCCAAGTTTAGACCTGACACGAGAGGAATCTTTCTGTAGTTTCTACATTTCCTATTTGCAGTCCTAAAACACGAACAAAGAGAGCAATTACCAAGCACAACAGAGCATTTCTTCTAAGAATGGATATACCTGCAACCGGAGCAGCTCGCCAACGGTCTTTAGGATCACTGCGTCTTTCAACGTCACTGGAACTCGACGCACTAGGTTTGCGAACACTGTAATTTTGGTTCCACGGAAATGCCGTTGAACCTGTTCTCGATCGTCTCCATTCAGGTTCCCAAACAGTAGTACTCGCACTCGCACTCGCGCTTGGCTTCGAGCGCCGCCATTCTGGTTGGAGAAGAATCTCCTCTTCGCCACCACGGTTGGAAGGTTCGGAAGGAGGAGCGCTTGGCCTTGGACGGCGCCATTCAGGTTGCAGAACGAGGTCCGGCTCAGTTCCACTCGGCCGTCGGCATTCTGGCCGCAGATTCGGTTCCTCAGGCGGTTGCTGTGGCGGAATTTGTTTTCTGTTGTAACCGCTTCGTTGAGCTTGGCTACCGCCAGCACCGGTTTCCATTAGTGAAAGAGGTGAGGGTTAGAGAAAGGAGAATAGGTGAATGAATTGAAATGGAGGGAGTTTATATAGGAGCTCACTCCACTCACCAAAATGCTCTGTCGCTTAAAATCTTTTTCAAAGATCCCACCACCGCATTCCCTCAGAATGCTTAGTTGAGAGACTAAGGATAGTGAGATGGAATTGTCTTAATTTATTACTATTGAACAATAGTATAAAAATATATTTAATTTAAAACTTAATTATTATTTATGAAAATATAAAAAATTGTTATAACGGATAATATGGGTAACTTGTAGTCTAATCCACGAATCATTGTTTTTTGTGTTAGATTATTATATATTCGGTATGTTTGGGTTTGCTTATTTGTCTTTTTGTTGTAGTGTTTGAATGTGGTTGATTGGGCCTTTATTTATGGATTTGATGCAGATAATTTGAATAAAAAAATACTATATTTTTTGTTTTTTTAATAGTTTTTTTATAGAGGATATTAATTAAATTAATTTTATATATGTTTTATTTGAATTAAAAGAGGAGTGGAAGATTTATATATATATATATATATATATATAATAATTTGTAAAATATAAAGTAGATTTGAATAAATTTTAAATAGAAAAATTATTATATTTTAATAAATAAAAAATATTTCAAAATAATAATATATTGAAACAAATTATTTTATAAAATATAAACTTATTTATTTTAATTTTTCTCTGTATTAGAAAAGTTGATATTTTTATATTTAATATATAACGTCATAATTATATTAATGAAGTAGTTAGTAAAACTTTTCGTACGTAAATATAAAAATAATAAAATATTTCTAAACATAATAAATGATTTATTTAATATAATTGATTATATAATCAATTGTTTTGAATAAGTAATCAATTACGGAGACTTTTATCATATCCTTTCCAACATGGAAAGAAAATTTTCTTATATAAAATTTATCTTATTTTTTGCAATATAATTTTTTTGAAAAAACTTTCACGTTTATCTACATCTCTTATCTTTCTGTTGATGAAAAAAAAAATCATCCTTATGCTGGTTCCATTCCCGCCAAAGCAAAAAATATATATGATTTAATGGAGAACATAAGTAGTTGATAAAATAGATTTGTTAAACTGAAATGACTAAATTAAAGATGGTCAATTTTAACTTAATCGAATTACTTGAATAAATTTAGACATCTACTTTTAAAAAATAATAATTGTTGTTATAACAAAATGAAAATGTTATTACTTTATTAAAATATAAATATGTTTTAATTTATATATTAAATTAATACATCTAAAAAATAAATTTAATTTCATCTATGTAATTTAAATTTAAAACATATATTTTATTATTCTTATTATTTGTTAATTAGAATTTCTTTAGCTTTTTTTTCAATTATATAAAAAATAATCTATTAATAGTTAATTTAATATAAAACTCAAATAATGAAAATATTACACTATGAATTATCTGGGACATTCAATGTAATTTTTCTTAATATTTACTAAGTATATGTAAAAAACAAGAAAAATGATAAATGGTGCCATAAAAAAGTCATGTCATCGTGGAAAAAATAAAACTGAAGTTGTACTAACGTCGTATGACTTAAATGAAAAAAAAAAATTTACGAAAATCATCGTACTACATTAGTACTATTTCAGTTCTAGTTTTTTTAGTTCAAAGTCGTAATGCTAATATTTCCAGTGACGCAACTTATTCATATACATATTTAATAAATAATAAAAAAAAATTATAATGAGTGCTTTTATCTACCATTCACATCTTAACCGGTATAGAGTATAAATTATTTGGAATAAATATTTATAATTTAAATGTAAAATGGGTCAATATTATCATTTTTAGACAATATAAAGGAATACTTAAAGAAAGAAAAATAAAATTTTCAATAATGTGTAACCTTATATAGTTATACATGTTAAGCTTTATTGTTATAGTGGTTGTATTAGTTAATTTATTATGTTTTTACTACTAATAATAATATATTTAATCTCAGTTAATTTATTTTACTATTTTATTATCCTACAATCTTTTTCCCCTATTGTTGTTTTCTTTTATCTTATATTTTTGAAAACCTGTATATTCTCTCTTATTCATTTAACAAATATGAAATCACTTTATCTTGGACTCATCTAATTAACAGCGGAAAAAAATTAATTGATCATGAGTAAATTAGAAACATTCAGATTTGTTTTCATTTTCACTATTAAAACTAATATGAAAAAAATATATTATACCCTGTCAGATGATCGTCATGAAATCACCACTAAATACAATACTTTCTTTTAGTTCTAATGATAATTATTTAAAAGTATATGAAAGATGATTTGTCATTTGGTCACAATGTAGACTTTTAAATTATAAATATACACTCATTAAATTCAACTAATATGGCAATAGAAAAAAATAAGACATGAGTTTGCATTAGAATAAAATCAGTATCTAAAATTAATCTAAGATGACAATTTCAAAAAATCAATTGAAAAATAAAAGGAAAAAGTACGATGAAATTGAACTTTAAAATGAAATAATTCAAAGGCACGTGATACAATTCGTTACTATTTTTGTGAAAAAAAATAAAACTTAACATGTACATGGTAACACATTATAGCAAAACCTAAAAAAAGAGTGGCACCCTTTATCTACTTTTGCATTTATTATGTTTAATCCTAAAATACGGAATGAATTTCGATTTTAAAAATAAAATAATAGTTTCATAAGTTTGAAAACAAAATTAATCCTGATGAATTAAAATGACTTTTCCAGAACATTTATTATTTTTAAGAAGTAAATTAAAATGATTCAAGTAATATTTTTTATAAATTAAAAAACAAAAATACAATTTTAATTATAAATTTGAGAAAGCAAATCCAGGTTGACTATAAATTTCTAGGTCTAAAAAACATAACAAGCCTTGTTTTTGTCTCCCCTTAACAATGACTACTAACCAAGTTTTTATTTAAGTGTGAATAAGAAGAAACTTTATGCACCGAAAAGTTAGGTATCTCAAATAATGACTATGATACCTAAATAAAATATCGCCTAAGTCAAATTCACAAGATTAGAAAAACCACTAACAGATTATTCACTGACAAGTTTTTGCATCAATGAAGGAAACAAACACAAAATCTAATAAAATATGAGTCTCTTCTTTACTAACTAAACCTTGGTAACAGATAGTTTCTGAAAATGGAATCCTGAAGATCATTTGCAGAAGAAAATAAAAGAGGGTCCACTTTTTTTTCTTGAATAACTAAAATGGGTCCACTCTGAGATCTCTCAAGTGTACAACAAAAATAGACACTCTTCTCTCAAACTTTTGCAACTCTCTCCCACGTGAACCAATAAATCAACGGTAACACCACCCAAAACTATAAACACAATGTATAGAGAAACCAAAACTTACCCTTTTGGAGGGACTTCGTTTTTTAACAACCAAACAGTGTCAGATCTGAGAAATTGGTCTCAAAATAGTGGGCTCAATTTCCACAACGAGAAACTGTACCTCAAGTGTGTTCACTACATCAAAATCCATCTTTCCAAGTGTGGCAATCATACCCAGAAGTGAAAATGTTGAGCCACAAAAAAGGGCTCTTTTATCTACACTAAAAGTTTGCAGCAGCAGCAATAACTAACTAAACAAGGCAAGGTTAACAAGAGATGTGATTGGTGCCATAGCTGATTGCTTGAAGATTTGATTCTGACATGTTTGTAACCCATCTCATTGGACCATTTGATGTGCCTGGTATGTTGTAAGCATAAGAAGGCCATCTTACATTTTCTCCACACAAGTTGGTGGCATTCATTCTCATCATCTTCTGTGTTCTTTCAAGAGCTATAAGACTTGAAAATGTGGAGAAACTGTTTCCCACAAAGGTATCAGCTCTTAAACACACTTCATAGTCGATTGCAGATTGAATTAAATACGGATACTTCTTATAAATTCCGTCAACACCAAGTTTCTTCTTCTCCAAAGGAAGAAACCCATCTCCCCAACCTTCAAGTATAGAAGAATCGTTCAGGAGTTTATCAGCAACAGCAAGATAAACAACAACTGGAGTCTTCAAACCACCAATGTTCCTAACTCTTTCCACTATCTCTTTCTTGCCACTGCAGATTTGATTCGTGTTCAGTCGCCGCTCTAAATTTTTACAGTGAATCATCCAATCAATTTCTATCCTCATGTGAACAGCAACATAGGGAAGGGGCTCAAAAGAAGGTCCATCATTGGTGATACTGTTCTGCATTTCCACTGCTTCAGTGTTGCCTGTTATCTTTCTTCCAACAGCTCTAATCCTAGACACAACTCTGTCTGCTTCCTTAGCAATCTCTTCTGTCAAATACAAGCACTCAAAAATCCTTGCATAGTCCTTTACAGGCCAATGATCATGCCACAAGAAAGGGTTCTTTCCTACAATCCGAATTACCTCGTGCTCATCTAAGGAGCCCTTACCATGCTCCTTCAATTGTGACAAATCTCTCTCCACAGTCCACCTCCTGCCACTACCCTTTTCCATTTCCAGCACTTCTGTTCTATTAGAGACATCTGAATAGCGCCCCAATCGGACAAAACCATGGCAAAGGGCATTAAACTTATCAAATTGGAAAATCTTGTCAAAGGAAATAGGTTGCAAGAGGTCAATTTCTTTGTAAAACAATGAGGCACTGAGGCTTGGCATCAACAATGTTCTGTTCAGCATTCTAGCAGTAAGACAGGCTCTTGCAAATGCAATCTTCTGGTTGTTTAATCCCCACACAATCTGGGGAACCACCAAAAACTTATCTTGTCGGATTCCAAAATCCAAATTCAACAACGGAGTGCGGATATATACAAGGTTGCTCCATTCAATCCCGTCAAAGCCAGGGAAGGATGGAAACAACAGTGCTCTAAAAATTAAAACAGCAACAAGCAAAATCATACATTTGCTCGTTACTGAATTCATTGTGCAGGTTAAGAACTTCAACAATACTTCATGTCCGATAATGATTCACTCAACCATGCAAAGCATCAACACGTTTTCACTTTAACATAAAAACTCAGATTACAACTCACTTACAAAATTGATCATTACTGGTGTGAAGAAATCATGCCAACAAATTCGAAGGTCGGGATCCAATCTTGAAGGACCCCACAATCCGACTCGACTGATGAAAGGAATAACCAGAGATGCAAAGTTGCAACAGAGGCTTCCCCTCCAAGGATGAATATCTACAAAAGAAGAAGAAAAAAATAACAAGAATCAGGTAAGAAATTGTGATGATAAAAATTGAATTCTGATTATAAGTCACGGCGATAAGTTCAAAGAATAAAAGGAAAAATGAGAAAACAGCCACCAGAAACGAGAAAGAAGAAGACGCCAAAACAAACTACACAAATATGAGAAACATAATCTGTAACGACCCAGAAATTCGAAAAGCAAAAGAATCACGAGACAATGAACCACCTTGGATAAACCAAATTAGGGGTTGAGAATCGAAGGGGTGTGATGAAATGTAAAAAAGAAGCCACCTTGAGCCAAAGAAGAGTATTTGAGATAGAAAAAAAAAA